>Ga0307379_10003629_pt1 | contig 22326 bp, 15 predicted proteins | sample UN2MG_FD_202237 | JGI IMG/M metagenome (GOLD analysis project Ga0307379, IMG submission 202237) | Soil microbial communities from Risofladan, Vaasa, Finland - UN-2 | ecosystem: Environmental > Terrestrial > Soil > Coastal area > Acid sulfate soil | place: Finland: Risofladan, Vaasa | collected... | reverse complement strand
CCGGCGGACGTGGCGGGCAAGCGCGTCCGGTGCCCGTTCTGCGGGCGAACCGTCCAGGCGCCCCGCGCCCGGGAGGATACGACGCCCGGCCTGGAGGCGCCCGCGGCCGCGGTCGTCTCCGAGCCCGCGGGCGAGGCCCCGGAACGAGGCGGCGCCACGGGCCTGGAGGCCCTCGCGCAGGCGGTCCGGGCGAACGACCGCGAGAACCCCGCCGACCGAAGCCCCCTCGCCGCCGTCCGCGCCAAGGCCAAGAAGCAGGAACTGCCGACCTCCGCCCAGTTGATCAGCCAGCGCGTCGGTACGATCCCCAACAACAAAAAAGCGGTCCTGATCGGCATCGCCGCGGCGATAGTTCTCGTCGCCCTGGTGCTCGGTCTGTCGGCGCTGATGTCCCACTCGTCGGGCGAATCGGAGAAGAAGCCGGCCGACCAGGCCGCGCCGACGACCGCCACGGGCCGCCCCAGCCCGCCGGGCGACCTGTTCAAGAACGTTCCCTTCGAGGAGAAATAGCCTAGCGCACCGGCCGTGCGCCCCGCACGGCCGGACAAGACCGGCCGTGCCACACGAGACATGTGTTGCGCCTTCGGCAGGTGCCAGGAAATTCTGGCGCACCCGCATTACCGGGTGCACCACAAAAAAGTGGCACTTCTTCGCCTGGGGGGTGCCACGGTTTGCTTGTCAAACCGTGCGCTGCACACCCGCCACACCGATTGACAAGCAATCGGTGGCACCCGCGGAGGTTGCCACTTTTTTGTGCTGCACCCCCGCCTCCACGCAATGGGCATTTCTGTTGACACGCCTTTTCGGGCGGCGCTATACTTGCCGCCGGTGTTCTACGGGTGAGCGCCCGGCGTGTCGGCCGGTGCGGCTGGGAATTTGTTTCCGGCGCCAGGACGCCTCGGACGGCTGGCCGGACCCCTTCGGGGAGCCACGTGAAGATCCTCAACCTCAGCCTCGCCGCTGCCGTCGCCTGGGTCGCCGCGGCGACCGCCCCGGCCAACGCCGCCGAACCCGTCCCCCCGGCCCAGCCCACCATCCAGATCTCAGGCCGCGTCATCCACACCTGGTATGAAAAGGAAGGCCTGCGGGTCATTCTGGTGATCGACGGGTTCACGGTGATGACGCACCAGGAGCAGTTGACGGCGCGTGACGGGGTCGTGTGGTTCGACGAGGCCGCCGCCCAAAAGACCGGGCGTGCGGAACTCGGCGTCTATGCCGAGACCCGCGTCGAACTCCGCCGCACCGGCGGCGAGGTCGAGAAGTACGACTCGGCCTACGTCGCGATGGCCGACGGCGCCGAAATCAGCCTCGTCGCCGAGGACAAGGCGTTGCGCGGCAAAGCGGATTCGACACCCCTGTATCTGCGGGCCAAGAAACGCCGGCGCGAGTTCCTCGAGGCCGGCGTCCGCGAAATCCCTGCCGCCGTCATCAAGCCCCCCGCGGCGCCTGTGGCCCCGCCCGTACCGGGCATCCGCGAGGCGGCCGTCCCGCAGGAAATCACCATCGTCCCCCAGGACGACATCCGCCAGGTCAACTTCACCAGTTTTGTCGAGGACGACGTCCGCATCAGCATCTGGACGGGCGGCGTGTACGTGATGCGCGGGGACATGGAGATGGCGGCGGATAACCTCGTCATCTGGACCCCCGAGGAAGCGGTCCGCCGCGCCGGCGGCGCGGAGACAGGCGGCGCCCTGCGTGCCCCGGCCAAGCGCCTCGCCGCCGAGGCCTACTTCGAGGGCCACGTCTCCATCCACCGCGGACGACAGACCATCCGCGCCAGCCAGATCTACTACGATTTTCAGCACGACCAGGCCCTCATCATCAGCGCCAAGATCAAAACCTTCTCCACCACACGCAACATCCCCGTCTACTACTATGCGAAGGAAGTTCGGCAACTGGCGCGCGGCATCTTCACCAGCCAGAGCGCCTGGATGACCACCTGCGAGTTCGCCCATCCCCACTACGAGATGGGCGCCACGCAAATGACCCTGGTGGACCTGACGCCCGAGGCCGAGGAACCCGCTCCCGGCGAGGAGGAAACGCCCCTCCATCGCCGCGTCCGCTTCGTCGGCCAGAACGTCCAGACCCGCATCCGCCACGTCCCCGTCGCCTGGTGGCCACGCCTCGCCGGCGACCTGGAGGAAGGCGACACCGCCCTCCGAACCATACGTATCGAGAGCAGTACGAACCGCGGCACGGGCCTCGTCAGCCAGTGGCACCTCGCTAAACTCCTGGGCCTGGAGCGCAAGCCCCCCGGATACAACTTCTATCTCGACGCCGACTACTGGAGCGAGCGAGGCCCCGGCTTCGGCGTCGAAGGCAAATACAACCGCGAAAACTACTACGGACAGTTCCTCTCCTACTACCTGCGGGACCTCGGAAAGGACAGCGTCGGACAAACCGACATCGAGCCCGAACATCCCGACCGCGGACGCGTCCTCTGGCGGCACCGGCAGTATCTGCCCCAAAACTGGGAATTCACCGGCGAACTCTCCTGGATCACCGACCCCATGTTCCTCAACGAGTTCTACGAGTACGAAGACGAGACCGAAAAGGCCCAGGAAACCCTCCTATACCTCAAAAAGCAGGAGGACGACCAGGCCCTCACCCTCCTCACCTCCTGGCGACTCAACGATTTCTACACCCGCACCGAGTTCCTCCCCCAGGTCGGATACAACATGATCGGACGAAGCCTCCTGGACGACCACCTCACCTACTTCCAGGACTCCGAGGTCGCCTACGCCCGCTACCGCCCGCGCAAACGCGACTCGCTCTTCGAGGCCGAGGAACCCGACACCAACGGCGAAATGCTGGGCGACACGATCCACGCCTTCGACTGGCCCATCCGCATCGGGCCCGTCGGCGTCGTCCCCTTCGTCGAGGGACGCGCGTCCTACTTCCAGGAAAACCTTCGCCGCTCGGGCCCCGTTGACCGCTATGCCTGGCGCACCGGCGCCCGCGCCGCCACTCAGGCCTGGCGCGTCTACCCAGGCGTCGAGAGCGACTTCTGGGACGTCCACGGCATCCGCCACATCAACACCTTCGACGTCCGCGCCTCGACCGCACACGTCACCGTCCCCAGCCGCGATCTCATCCCCTACGACGTCACCGAGGCCGGTACGTCCATCGTCCAGGGCGTGGACTCGACCGGCGTCGTCGAACTCGGCTGGCGCCAGCGCTTCCAGACCAAGCGCGGACTGCCCGACGAACGCGAAACCGTCGACTGGCTCATCCTCGACCTCGAAGGATTCTTCTACGACAACCGCGTCGACCCGCCCGAGATCGCACCCGACGGACGACGCGCGCTCAACCACCTCGAATTCCACACCACCTGGCGCACCACCGACTCCGTCTCCCTCTGGACCGACACCAACTACGAAACCGACGACAAAAACCTCGACCTCTTCGCCGTCGGCATGACCGTCACCCACTCGCCCCGACTCTCCTACTCCGTCGGACACCGCTACATTCCCGACGGCGAGTCCGCCCAGACCTTCGTCTCCTTCGATTACCACATCAACGAGAAATGGCAACTCGGACTCTTGGAGGTCTACGACTTCGACCGGCAACTCAACGCCCAGAGCAACTTCACCCTCACGCGGCGGATGCACCGCTGGCTCGTCCGCGTCAAGGTCGAAATCGACCCCGGCGAGGACGAACAATTCTTCGGCGTCGAAATCGAACCGATGGGCGCACCCGAAATCCGCATGGGCGGCGGATAACCCCCGACGCCCCCCCGCCTTCATAACGCCCGGGGATGAACGCGAATTTTACCCGCCTCCGGCGGGCCCCGGGACGCTTTTCGCCACGCGCGCCACATTTAGCCGCCGCGCTTGCGCGGCGCACATTTTCCCCCCCGCGCCGCTTCGCCGCACACGGACCCTAGGAGGCGTACGGCACGGTGCCGGTGGCGTCAACCTTGTAGCCCCATTTTTCGAGGTACTTCGGACCGGGCAGGAATTCGTCGCGGGTTTCCTGAAGTTTCCGCGCCAGGATCGCTGCGAGGTCTTCTTGAATGGCGGCATGCCCGGGCTGGTTCACCAGGTTCCTCATCTGGTAAGGGTCCTTTTCGTTATCGTAAAGGAGCCACGGCCCCTCCAGGTCGCGGACAAACGTGTACCGCCGCGTCCGCACGCCGCGGTATTCCTTGCCGCCCTGGGCGCGGGTCCATTGGCCGAACGGCTGCGCGCACAGGATCAGGGCCGCCTCGACCTGGGGCCCGCCCTGGCCGCGCGCCAGGCCCGAAAAGTCGAGCCCCTCGACCGTCTTGGGAATCTCCACACCGCACAAGGCCAGAACCGTCGGCATGAGGTCGGGCGAGTTGATGAGCGCGTCCACCACTTTGCCCCCGCTGCCGAACGCCGCCGGGTACCGTACCAGCAACGGCACCCGGATCGATTCGTCCCACGGCCGCTGCTTGCGAGTCTGCCCCTGCGAGCCGTGCATGTCCCCGTGGTCCGACGTGAAGACGAAGACGGTGTCGCCTTCGATGCCACACTCCTTCACCGTGGCCAGCAGGTCGCCGATGCACGCATCGAGCGCGGCCCCATGGGCATAGTACCCGGCCGTATCGATCCGCGTCCGCGCCTGCGCCTTTTCGGGAACGTTGGGGCGGAGGACGAGTGCCTCCGCCTTGAACTTCGCGCGGTGCTTCTCCGGGGCGGTCTGGTACGGGGCGTGCGGCGGACCCCACGACAGGACCAGCGCGAACGGTTTCCGCCCGGCGTGCTCGCGGATGTACCGCTGGGCCTCTCGGGTCTGGGCGATGGCGTCGTAACCGTCCCAGAGAAGTTTCTTGGCCTCGTCCGCGTAGTAGAAGGAGTGGTTGTAATCGTGCGTGCACTCGAGGGCTTTCCAGAACGCAAAGCCCTGCCGCCGCTCGCGCGGAATGAAGGCGCTCCGCCCGTGACCGTCCAGGTGCCATTTGCCTATGTACGCCGTGTCGTAACCGGCTCCCTCGAACGCCTGCGCCAGGGACACCGCATCGGTGCTCAGACACACGTCGTTCATGAAAACGCCGTGCGTCAGCGGATACCGCCCGGTCATAAGGCTGGCCCTGAACGGCGAGCACACGGGGCAACACGAGACGGCATTCGTAAAGTGGACGCTCTCCCGCGCCAGCCGGTCGAGGTTGGGCGTACAAGCGTTCGGGTCGCCCGCGTAGCCGGCGGCCTGGGCCCGCCACTGGTCGGCCAGGACGAAGACGAGGTTCGGCTTGCGCGGGTTGGCTTCGGCCCGCGCGCAGCCGGCAGACGAGGCGACCCACGCCGCGCCAAGGCCGGCGCCCGTGGCAATCAAAAACTCGCGCCGATTCAGCGACCGCGCCATCGTTCCCTTCCTTTCCTCTCCCCCCCGCGCCCGCGCGCCTGGTTCGCCGGCGGGCTTGCCCGCCGTGCATTGTGCCGTTCACCCCGCCCACGCGCCATTCGAGCCGGCGGCGGAAGCCGCCGGTCACGTTCCCCACCGTGGCCTCTCCCCCCCGCGCCGCTTACTCTACCGTCCACAGCGCGAGCGCGTCCTGGTCCTTCACGAAAACCCGCTTCCCCGCGATCACCGGGTGCGCGTAGACGGGCGTGTCGGCGACCTTAATGTGCGCCAACTCCGCGAATTCCTTGGCGGTCGGCTTGAAGGCGATGAGTTCGGAGTTGCTGGGCAGGGCCAGCAGGCAGGCGCCGGCGTCGAGGACGGCTGCGAAGTTCCCCCCGCGCTTCGTCGCGTCCGTCCATGCCGCCGCGCCGGTCTCGGCGTTCAGACAGAACAGGTTCCCCTTGTCCGACAGGCCGAAGAGCAGGCCGTCCTTGAGCACGGGGGTGTTGAATCCCGTGCCGAGGTCCGCGTTGGTCCAGACCTCTTTGGCGGCAAAGCCGTCGCCCTGCTTTTCGACCTTCACGGCCCTGGTGCCCTGGCCCTGCCCCGTGTAGATCACCGTCTGCCCGTCGACGATCGGCGTGGCGGAGTTGTAAAACCTTCCCCCGGGCGAGGCCGCCACTTGCCACAGAAGTTTCCCGTCGGCCGCGGCGACGCCCACGAGGCTTTTCTCCGTCACCGTGACGATCTGTTTCGTGCCGTCCACGGTCAAGAGGACGGGCGAGGCGTACGCCGGGCCGTCGCCCGTCCATTTCCACTTCGCATGGCCCGTCGCAAGGTCCAAGCCGAGGAGCGCCCCGCCACCCGGTCCGCCCAGGTGCGCGATGCACATCCCGTCCACCAGGATCGGCGACGTGCCCGTGAAAAACTTGGGCACGGCCTTGCTGAACTCCTCGTTGCGCCACACGACCTTGCCGGTCGCCGCGTCCAGGCACGAGAGGACCCCGCCGACGCCCAGGGTGACGACCTTCCCGTCCGCCACCGCCGGCGAACTCCGCGGCCCCGGATGCCGGGCCGCCGCTCCCGTCACCGCCTGCGCCGCGTACTTGTCACACCACACTTCCTTTCCGTCCGCCGCGCTCAGGCACAGCGTCACCTCCTCGTCGCCCTGGCGCACGAAAACATAGAGCCTGTCGCCCACGAGGGCCGGCGTCGCATCCCCCGCGCCCACCGTCACTTTCCAGCCCTGCTTCAACTCCTGCGGCCAGGTCTCCGGCGCGGCGAACCCCGTCACCTTCCCATCGCGATTGGCCCCTCGCCACTGAGGCCAATCCTGCGCGAAGACCGAGGTCGCGCCGACCAGAATCACACCGACCGCCATCAGGCCCATCCATCGCTTTGCGGTTCTCATGGCGTCTCCCTTCCATTCCCCTTGGTTATTGTTGGTCATTGCCTTTTGCCGTTTGCGGTTTGCCGTTCCATCTTCCCCCTATTCTACCCCGTTCCAGCACCCCGTTCAGCCGAATTCAGTTCTCCCGCACTTCCCATCGCGCGCCGTTCGCCGTTCAATCCGCTATGCCTCACCCCTCCCTGACGGTCGGGGCTAGCCAAGCCGCTTGCCACTTGCCGTTCAATCCGCCCTTCGACCATGCCCTTCGACGGGCTCAGGGCCGTGAGCGTGGTCGAACGGCTCAGGGCCCTGAGGCTCTCGAAGGGCAATCCTCAATTTCACCCGCCGGCGGCGGGCCGCAATACCCCCGGTTCCTCGCGTGCTTCACAAGTCTTTACGTAGGCAGGGTTTACGGCGTCGGCCGTCCAAGGACGCAAAAACCCCCCGCCGGAGGCATTTGACAGAAGACCCAATGCGGGCTATAATACAATCGGAAACCCAGGGTGGGCTCCCGGAGCGCTGATCGTTGGATGTACGTTTTAGTTACTTCGTGTTTTTCGCCCCACCCTGGCCGAAGGGGCCGAAAAGGACCCGGGTATGGCCTCCGTGCACGTGCAGTGGGCGTAAGACCCCTCCAGAAAGGAAATGAGGAGCGGAAGAATGAAAACAGGAAGAGGCGCAGGGAAGTTCCTGATCCTTTCGTGGGTGGCTGCGGCCGTGCTGATGTTCGGCGCGGCATCCGCGCAGGCTGCGCTGGTGGGGTACTGGAATTTCGACGAAGGCGCCGGGACGACGGCCGGCGACATATCACCCAATAACAACGATGGCACCGTCCTTGGCACCCAGGCAACGTGGGTGGACGGCCATACGGCTGACGGGCCAGGGGGCGACTGGGCGTTGCATGTACCCTATTACTCGGGTGAGAACGATGGTGTCTTGGTTGTGGCCTCCGACAGCCTCAAAAGCATCTCCACCGCGCAAAAGTTTACCATCGCTATGTGGGCGAATCACTGGCCCACCGACGGCCTGTATGGCAACTATATTTATTTCGAGGGCGGCACTTGGTATCTACAAGCCGGCCCTCCGGGGGACAACCAGTTCTATATGTGGGGTGGTCCTTGGCAGTATGGTTTGGGCAATGGCATCCAGGGCGACGGCTGGACGCACGTAGCGCTCACGTACGACGGAACTGACGTAAATCTTTACATAGATGGCGTGTATAAGACCACGGTTACTCCGGGTTCAGATTTTCCTTCATTAGATGGTAAATGGCTTGGCCTTGGCGGGGCCCTTGCCTACAACACCGCCTGCGGGGGAGACATCGACGACGTGGTGATCTTCAACACCGTGGAGGATATCACCTCGATCATGGACGGGACGCACCCGGACATGCAGGAGCCCGAGCCGCCGCCGCCGCATACGACGCCAGCGACCTACTACGTAAGTCAATCTTCAGGGAACGACACTCACAACGGCCTGGCCCCGAGTTGGGACGGCGCCAACGGTCCGTGGAAGACGCTGACGCGGGCCTCGACAGAAACTTATATCCCCGACGACCAGATCCTGCTGAAATGCGACGATACCTGGAACGAAGAACTTCACCCGGGGGGAAACGGAACGCCCTCCAACCCCGTTCTCATCGGCTCGTATGGAACGGGCAACAAGCCCATCATAGACCGGCTGGACTACAATATTGACCGGATTGGCATTCATCTGGCCGATCAGGAAGGCTTCAAAATCGTCGGAATCGAATTCAATCGATGCATGACGGGCATCTACGCCGAATACGCCGACGGGTCTCCAACCAAACACTTTATCTGGATCGAGGACTGCTATTTTCATGATTCTCTGAAGTATGATCATTACGAGACCTATCCCACTCCTCGGAATATCAGCCTTGGCATCTGTTTCTTCTCCTGGGAGCGCGACAACCTAATCGTGCTGTCCGACATCACGATCAAGAATTGCGTGTTCCGAAGACTGGCCTCCGCCGTTTGGACCAACAGTCCGGACAACTTCGACAAGACTAAGTCCTTTATCTATAATTTCGGAAACATGACCATGGAAGACTGCCTGTTTGAAGAAGGCTTACAGTGGCAAATGGGGATACGCGGGGTGGACGGCGGGCTCGTCCGGAGGTGCGTCACGGTCGATGTCGGCCGGAATAACTATGCCTGGAACGGCGTCGCCGGGGCCATGTTCTTCCGTTGCAAGAACTGGGTCTTTGAAGATAGCGAATGGGGTTTTATTAGCAGAGGAGGTGGCAGCGGGGATGGCGAGGCGTTCGACTTTGAGGGCAACTGCGACGACAATGTCATGCGGAACTGTCTCTTCCACGACACCGATGGCCCCGGGTTTCTGATTTGCGTTTATGCCTCCGACTGGAACTACAACATGCGTAATCGCATGGAGAATTGCGTCCATAACGGGAAGGCCATAGATCCCACTTATTTGGGCAAATATGAAATTCTCAAGACGTCGGATTATTGTGATGTGGATTGGTACGATTCCCGTTTCTATCTTTCGCCGGGAGAAGGCCTCATGAGGGTGATGGACCCCGAGCCGACGAAGAGAACAGACTTCACCGATTGTGCGGTCAAGAACCTCGGCGAGGCCTGCAGCACCCTGAATCTGGCCCCGGGGGCAACCGCCTCGGCCTCATCGCAGGAGTCCGGGTACGAGCCGGCCAAGGCCATCGACGGGAGTGCGGCCACCGGCTGGAAGGCCACGGCGTCCACGGACCAGTGGCTCCAACTCGATTTCGCTGCGCCCATAACCATCAACGAATTCAAGATCAACGAGGATGCATCCTCTTCGGTCAACCGCTATAAAATCGAGTACTGGGACGACGCGAACTCCCGATGGCTGAGTTGCTTCAACGGCTATGCCGACGCAACCCGCCCAATCGGTACCGCCTTCCTCGCGCCGATCGTCAGCCGGACCACGCAGAAGGTGCGGCTGACCATTATGAAGACAATCAGCGGCAATCCCCGCATAAATGAATTCGCGGTATACAACGACACGACCGGTCAGCAGGTGACCTGGCAGGACCAGGGGCCGAACTCCGGCGACACCCAGAAGGTGACGGTCACGACGACGTACCCGGCCGGGGCGGACCAGATGAAGTTCTACCTGGACGCCAACGGGACGACGTACTCCTACGGACCGACCGACGACACGTCGCACCAATTCAGCAGCATCAACGACATCCAGACCGTCTACGGGTATGTCCAGGCCTACACCGGCACGACCCCCGGCGCCGTCAGCGCCAAGACCCCGGTCACGGTCGGAGATCGAACGCCCCCGGCCACACCTGCGCCGCCGACGGTGACCTGGGAGGACCAGGGGCCGGGTTCCGGCAACACCCAGAAGGTGACGGTCTCCGGAGCCTACCCGAGCGGGGCGACCCGACTGGAGTTCTTCCTGGACGCCGACGGGACGACCTACTCCTACGGACCGGACGCCGTCCTGTCGCACCAATTCAGCAGCGTCGGCGACGACCAGACGGTCTACGGATATCTCCGGGCCTACGACGACGCGGGCAACTACAGCGCCGACAGCGCCAAGACCCCCTGCACGATCGAGGATCGGAACATTCCACCAACCGTATCCATCACATCTCCGTCCAACGGCGCCATAGTAGGCGCCGGCTCGGACCAAGTGGTTTGCGCGACGGCCTCGGACAGCGACGGGTCCGTCACCAAGGTTGAGTTCTTCCGAGATGGGACGACGAAGATCGGCGAGGATGCGACGGCGCCTTACGAATGCACGTGGAGCAATGTGACGCTGGGCACCCATGTGCTGACCGCCGTGGCCACAGACAATGGGGGGGCCGCAACGACCTCTGATCCCGTCACAATCGAGGCGGCGATTCCGGGCGACGCAAACCTGGACGGGACCACCGACGCCCTGGACTACGTGGTTGTGTCGAACCACTACGGCGTCGGCTCGACGTGGACCGAGGGCGACGTCAACGGCGACGGCGCGGTCGACGCGCTGGACTACGTGGTGATCTCGAACAACTATGGCTCGACCGCTGCTACCCAGACCTCCGTCCCTGTCCAGACCTCCGTCCCTGTCCAGACCTCCGTCCCTGTCAGGGCCGAACAGGGCTCGGGGGATAGCCCACGTCTGGTTGAAACGGCCCCGCTCTTGGGGAGCCGCACCGCTGACCTGAAGGTGCTCCGTCTCAAGTTCGACCGTCCGGTGCAGATCGGGGCAAACGTCGCAGAGGTCCATGGCCGTTCGACCGGTGCGCATCAAGACTACGCCTGTCGCTACGACGGCGCCACGAACACGCTATACCTTGAGTGGCCGAAGGCACTGCCTCCCGATAGCTACGATGTGCGGATTCTGGCGGATGCCGTACTGGGTGCCGACGGCGGCGCCCAGTTGGACGGCGAGATTGGCGACCCGGCCGACCCGGACTGCCTACCGTCGGGCGATGGTACGCCTGGCGGCGATGCGCGGCTCGAGTTTGAGATCTTTGAGATCGAGTAAGAAATCCAATAGGAAATCCTGAACGAGCCTGACTTTTCTGAGAGGTGTGCTATAGTCCTGCTCGGAAAGGTATGTTCATCGTAGTGGCCGTTGGTACAGCCCAGGCAGGCACCATCAACTACCGCCTCGCCATCGATGACGTCATCGCCAGCAACCATCTGAAAACGCCGTGGGGTTTCGGACTTGACACCCTCCCCGGCCTGTTCTATACTGCGGGTCTTGTGCCGGGGCTGCCGGGGTCGGCTTGTCGGCCCGCAGCCCTTTTCCGCCCTCGCCGGGGTCCGCTCCGGCAGGCCATTGGGACGAAGCCGAAAGCGACGCGATGAACACCAAAACGCAATTCCTGAGGCCGGACCAGGTGGACCGGACCTGGTGGGTCGTGGACGCGACGGACCAGGTGCTGGGCCGGCTGGCGGCGAAGATCGCGCCCATCCTCATGGGCAAGCACCGCCCGTCCTACACGCCGAACCAGGACACCGGCGACTACGTCGTCGTCATCCATGCGGAGAAGATCCACCTGACGGGCTCAAAGGCCCGCCAGAAGGAGTACGACTGGTACACGTACTATCCGGGCGGCCACAAGACGGTCTCGTTCGAGAGGATGATGGAGAAGCATCCGACGCAGCCAGTGGAACTGGCGGTTCGGCGGATGATGCCGAAGGGCCGCCTCGGCCGGCAGATGTTCGCCAAACTGAAGGTCTACGCCGGGCCGGACCATCCGCACCAGGCCCAGCAGCCACAGGAACTCAAACTGTAGGAGCCTAGACCGTGTCGCAGGCGCCAACGGAAATCACGAAGGCCAACCCGATCTGGGGCGTCGGCCGGCGCAAAACGGCCGTCGCCCGCGTCCGCCTCTTGCCGGGCGAAGGGCAACTCGTCATCAACGGCCGATCCGTCGACGAGTACTTCAAGGAGGAAAAGGACCGCCAGAGCGTCCTCAGCCCGCTGGTGGCGACGAAGCAGGCCAAAGGGTACGACATTTCCGTGAACGTCAAGGGCGGCGGGCCGACCGGCCAGGCCGATGCGGTGAAACTCGGCATCGCCCGGGCTCTGAGGCAGGCGGATTCGAGCCTCGAGCCGATCCTTCGCACCGGCCAGTTCCTCACGCGCGACCCGCGGATGGTGGAACGCAAGAAATACGGCCAGAAGGGCGCCCGCAAGCGGTTCCAGTTCTCCAAGCGCTGACAGCCCTTCCTGCAGGACATTGCTCGAGCGGCACGGCACCCCCGGGCCGCTCGTTTTTTTCCTCGCACGTTCCGCGTGACAGGCCCCGGGCGGGACCTTACAATGCTCGGCGCTTGGGCGGCCCCCCGGCCGCGGGGCAAACGGCACTTGCGCACCATTAACCACAAAGGCGGAGGCGGAATCTGATGACACGCATCGGCATCGTCGGAGCCAGCGGTTATGCCGCGGGAGACCTCCTGCGGCTACTCCTCGGGCATCCGGAGGCGAAGATCGTCGCCCTCTCGGACCTGCCCGACAAGTGCGGGCCGCTGGCCAAAATCTTCCCCCAGTTCGCCGGACGGATCGACCTGGAGGTCGCGCCGACGGACCCGAAGCGCCTCGCGGGCGCCTGCGACGTCGTCTTTCTCGCCCTCCCGCACTGCGTCAGCCTGCAGTACGTCCCGGCGCTCCTGGCGGCCGGCCTCAGGGTCATCGACTTCTCGGCCGACTATCGTCTGAAGACACCGGGCCTCTACGAGAAAGTGTACGGTCACGCGGCGGACGAGGCGAACCTCAAGCACGCCGTTTACGGCATGCCGGAACTGTACCGCGAGGAGATTCGCAAGGCGCGGCTGATCGCGAACCCCGGCTGCTATCCGATGAGCGCGATCCTGGGCCTCGCGCCGCTGGTGCGGCAGGGCCTCGTCGCGCCGAACGACATCGTCGTGGATTCCAAGAGCGGCGTCTCGGGCGCCGGCCGGACGCCGAAATTGCTCACGCATTACCCGGAGTGCAACGAGTCGCTCCAGGCCTACGCGATCGGGACGCACCGGCACCAGCCGGAGATCGCCGAGCAACTCTCGCTCATCGGCAAGACGAGCGTGGACGTGCTTTTCGTGCCGCACCTCGCGCCGATGGACCGGGGCATCGAGTCGACGATTTACGCGCGTCTGTTGTCCGAGATCGCGCCGAAGGACCTGGCCGAGATGTATCACGACGTGTACGACGACGAGCCTTTCGTCGTCGTCCGTTCCGAGCCGCCCGCCACCAAGCACGTTGCGGGCACGAACTACGTCCACATTTATCCGACGGCCGTCGGCGGCCGGGCCGTCATCAGCGCCGTCGTGGACAACCTGACGAAGGGTGCGGCCGGCCAGGCGCTCGAGAACATGAACCTGATGTTCGGGCACGAGGAAACGGCGGGGCTGAAATGACGGACGCGAACGAGGGCGGCAGAATAGCGGAAAACCGAAATCGGTATGGGCATCCCCAGAATTCCTCTGCGGCACTACCACCAGTGGGGGAGGCAGACGGTAACCGATGAAGATCATGTTCCTGGATGAGTCCGGCGACCACAGCCTTGACGTGATCGACCCTCAGTACCCGATGTTCGTCCTGGCCGGCGTCATCATGGACCAGGCTTACGCGCAGGGCTACCTGGAGCATCGGTTTGCCGAATTCAAGCAGGACCTCTTCGGCCGTACCGACATCATCTTGCACCGGGCCGACATCACCCGCAATCGTAACGGTTTTGAACGGATAGAGGAACCCGCTTTCAGACAACAGTTCTTTGCGGGGCTGAACGAGTTGGTGGCTTCTCTGAATTTCAAGGTGGTGGCCTGCGCGATCCGCAAGGACGAGCACCTTGCCCGCTATGGCGTGGCGGCGCTCGACCCGTATATGCTCAGTCTGGACGTGCTGGTGGAGCGGTTCTGCTTCGAGGTCGGCGAGGTGGCCGACGGTGGTACGATAGTGGCCGAGCGGCGAAACCCCACGCTGGACAATAAGTTGGAGTTGGCGTTCTTGAACCTCAAGATTCAGGGGACGCAGTACGTCCCAGCGTCACAGATCGGGCAACGGATTGCGGGGCTGACGCTCCGCAGCAAGAAAGACAACATTGCCGGTCTTCAGTTGGCGGACCTGGTGGCCACGCCCATCGGCCGCGGCCTGCTCGGAAAGAAGGACTTGCAGGACTACGAGATTATCCGGTCGAAGTTCCGAACGAACTGGCGGGGAGAGTACAAGGGCTTCGGGCTGATCGTGCTCCCGAAGGGGGCAAAAAGATAGGCCGGGACCCGCTACGCAGTTCCCAGCCTCTGGTACTCATTATAATATTGGCCATATGGCCGAGAAAGTCAAGGCAAAATCCGCGAAAATTCCGCGAAAGTTCGGTGTGGACGCAAGTGCCCATAAAGCCTGAGGTTATAAAAAGCCACAGTGGCGACATCCCTCGGCGGCGCGCACGGCTGGACAAGGCCGACCGTGCCATACGCCGCAAGCGGGACGGCATTCCCCGGCAGTGCCTGGGGCTTGAATGGCGGGGGTCGGAACATGCTTTCGCAACGGCGCGAAAGCATGGCACCCCGCACTGGTGGACAAGTCACCAGTGCCACTCGCCAAGTGTTAGGCGGAATGAAAGGCGGGGCTCCAATGACGCGAGGCGGGCGAGTGAAAACGAGCAAGGCGATCGGGGTGACGTCGGCCAAGGGGTTCCGCGCAGGGGCCACAACCTGCGGCATCAAGGCGAGCGGAAAACCGGACCTGGCGGTCCTCGTCTGCGAAATCGAGGCGAGCGCCGCGGCGGTCTTCACCACCAACAAGGTCACGGGCGCCCCGGTCCAGGTGAGCCGGGCCCACCTCGCGAAGCGGGGGACGATGCGCGGGGTGGTGGCCTCCAGCGGGAACTCGAACGTCTGCACGGGCGAGCGGGGCCTGGCCGACGCCGAGGAGATGACCGGCCTAGTGGCCCGGGCGATCGGCTGCCCGTCCGAGGCGGTCCTGGTGGCGTCGACCGGCGTCATCGGGCACTTTCTGCCGATGGAGAAGGTCCGGGCGGGAATCCCCAAGGCCCTGGCGGCCCTGGCGGCCGGTCCCAAGGCCAATGCCGCCTTCGCCAAGGCGATCCTGACGACCGACACGCGTCCGAAGCAGGCAGGGGTGCGGGTGAAGATCAGCGGACGGACGGTGACGATCGGGGGGTCGGCGAAAGGGGTCGGCATGATCGCGCCGAACATGGCGACGACGCTGGCGTTCCTCGCGACCGATGCCGCCGTCGATCCGGCAAGCCTCCAAGCGATGCTCGTCCGGGCCGCTGGGGCGACCTTCAACTGCCTCACGGTGGACGGGCACATGTCCACGAGCGACACGATGGTGCTCCTGGCGAGCGGGCTGGCGATGAAGGGCGCGGGGCCGATCGCGGACGGGTCGGCCGAGGCGGCGGCATTCGAGGCGGCTCTCGAGGCCGTGTGCGCGAGCCTCGCGCACCAGATTGCGGCGGACGCCGAGGGCGGAACCAAGGTGATGGACATCCGCGTGACGGGTGCGGCGAGTGAGGCGGAAGCGCGGCGAGCGGCCCGCGCGATCGCCGACAGCCCGCTCGTCAAGTGCGCGTTTTTCGGCGAGGACCCGAACTGGGGCCGGATCGTTTCGGCCGCCGGCGCCGCCGGCATCTCGAGTACGGGCGAGACGATGCGGCTGGCCCTGGGCGATGTGGTCATTTTCGAGCGAGGAGCGCCCGTGGGGGCGGACCCGAAGGCCCTGAAGAAGGTGATGAAGGGCCGCGAGATTGCGGTGCACCTCGACCTCGGGGCCGGCCGGGGCGAAGCGCGGTGCCTGACGTGCGACCTGTCGTACGATTACGTCAAGATCAACGCCGACTACACGACCTAACCATGTCCGAAACCGCCCGGGTTTATCGCGCCCGCTGGGTCATCTCGAATCGGGCGGGGACCATCGAGGACGCGGCCGTCGTGTGTGCCGACGGTCGGATCGCGCGCGTCGGGCCTTGGTCGCGGCTCCAACCGCACGTCGGCGCGAGAGACGCGGTCGAGGATTTGGGCGAGTCGGCCATCCTGCCCGGATTCGTGAACGGGCACACGCACCTGTCGCTGTCGGACATGAAGGGGAGGCTCCGTCCGACGCGGAACTTTGCGGCGTGGATCGGCCGGCTGACGGCACGGCGGCTGGCGCGGACGAAAAACGCGATTCGCCGGGCGGTCCGCCAGGGGGCCGAGGAAAGCCTTGCGGCCGGGACGGCGGCGGGGGCGGACGTGACGACGGAGCCGGCCTTCGACGACGCGCTGGCCGGCGGCCCGATCCGATGGCGCGTCTTCGGCGAGGTGCTGCGTTTCGGCGAAGCCGGTCGGAGGTTCACCGAGGAGCGGATCGCGGACCTGGAAGCCCTGAGGGCGCAAACGGGCCTGGAGGTAGGGATAGCGCCGCACGCACCGTACACGCTGGGCATCGAGGATTTTATGCGGGCTCGCCGGGAGGCGGACGCGCGGGGCTGGCCCGTTTCGGCCCACCTGCACGAGACGCTGGACGAGATTGAGTTTACGCGCAGCGGCCAAGGGGACCTTCACAAGTGGCTCTCGCTGGCGCGGTTCCTGCCGAAGGACCTGGCGCCGCTTGGGAAGCGTCCGATCCCCGCGCTGGCGGAGGCGGGGTTTTTCAAGGGCCCGGTGCTCGTGGCGCACGGAAATTACCTGACGGACGAGGAGATGGCGATCCTCGCGCAGAGCCGCTCGAGCGTCGCGTTCTGCCCGAGGAGCCATGCGTTCTTCGGTCACGCGGACCATCCGTGGCGCCGGCTGCTGGCGGCGGGGGCGAACGTGTGCCTGGGCACCGACAGCCTCGCATCGAGCCCGAGCCTTTCGGTCCTGGACGAGATGCGTTACCTCGCGGCGGAGCACGCGGAGGCGGAGCCGCGGCTGCTTCTGGAGATGGCGACGGGGCGCGGGGCGCGGGCGCTGGGGTTCGCCGACGATCTGGGGGATCTGGCTGAGGGACTGCGGGCGGATTTCTGCGTGGTGGGCCCGGTGGCCCAGCCCCTGGATCCCCTTGCCGCCATCCTCGGGGGCGAGGGGTCGGTGCGCAAGGTCCTCGTCGCGGGCGAGGACTTGCCGGGTGCAAACCGACGTGAAATAGTGGGATGATCGACAGCGGTCGTCAGGCTCATCGGGAGGCTGAACGGCCGTAAAGCCGTGAACGGTTACGTTCAAGGAGATGCTACCTGTGATCGCACATGGCCGGTGGTCAAGGCGAGAGTTTCTCGGCGGCGTGATCGCTGCCGGCGCGGCGGTCACGTCGGCTTCACGTCTCGCGGCGGCGACAACCCCGGCCGAAAGCGTGCCGATGCCCGACGGCTGGCAGATCGGCTGTTACACGCGGCCGTGGGCCAATCTGGAGTGGCGGGCGGCACTCGATGCCATCGCCGATGCGGGCTACAAGTTCGCCGGCCTGATGACCGCCAAGTCGAAGACGGGCCTGATCCTCTCGTGCGAGACGACCCTCGAAGAGGCCCGGCAGGTAGGCGAAGAGGCCGGGAGGCGCGGCTTGGCCATCCCGTCGGTCTACGGCGGCAACATCCCCGTGGCGAAGTCTCTTGCCGATGGGATCCTGGGCCTCAAGAAACTGATCGATAACTGTGTCGCCGCCGGCGCGTGGAACCTGATGATGGGCGGCGTGGGCGATCCGAAACTCCAGGAGACGTACTACAAGGCCATCGCGGAGTGCTGCGACTACGGGGTCGAGAAGAAGGTCGGCATCAGCGTCAAGCCCCACGGCGGCCTGAACGCGACCGGCCCGCAGTGCCGCAAGGTCATCGAGCAGGTCGGACACAAGAACTTCCGCCTGTGGTACGACCCGGGCAACATCTTCTTTTACTCCGACGGCCAACGGGACCCCGTGGCTGACGCCGCAGCCGTGGACGGCCTCGTCATCGGCATGAGCGTCAAGGACTACCAGCCGCCGAAGAGGGTGGACGTGACGCCCGGCACGGGCAAGGTGAACTTTGCGGCGGTGCTCGCGCGGCTGAAGCAGGGCGGCTTTACGCACGGGCCGCTCATCGTCGAGTGCCTCGCCCCGGGCGATACGGCCGCGACGATCGAGGAGGCGAAGAAGGCCCGCGGGTTCCTTGAGGAACTGACCGGCACAAAGGTGTAGCGGCTGCGCGGCTCGCCCGAATCGACGGCTCAATCCACGCTGATCGCAAAGAGCGTCGCGCTGCACGGCGCGACCGAGAGTTTATCCGAAATGCCCTGGAAGGCCGCCTCTTCGATCTTCACGCGCGGCGGCTGGTCCGGATTGTTGTAGGCCATCGGATCGCTTCCGGCCTCCAGAGTCGTCCTCGGCGGGCAGGCCCGGCCGGGCATTTGCCCGCAATAAACCGTTGAGGATAGGCGTTTGGCTGCGTGAGGGGATTGTTGCGCGCCGATGGGCCCGGCCGGAACGCCTGTTGCCACCGAGGCCGGCGGATGGTAGATTGGTCCCTCACGCCCCGGAATGGAAGACCGGAATGATAGTTCCATCCCCAAGACATTTCGTCCTCGTTTTCCTGGTTTCGGCGGCCGTCGCGGCCGGGTGCGGCCCGAAGTGGCAGTCGGCGGATGCGGACCGCGAAGTGTACGGCATCGTGGCGAAGAAATACGAGCGGGCGCTCGACGAGGAACGGCCTTTCACCATCGAGCCGGACCGCGATGTGCGGGCGCGCCTTGAAGGGGCGCCTAATGACGCCGGGGGCATCTCGAAGGTGCCAACGGACCTGGAGGGAGCGGAACTGCCGCCGCCCCTTCCTGAACAGGGTCCGAACACGGTCGTGCTGACGGCGGCCGATGCGCTGCGGCTGGCGGTCCGCGCGAGCCGCGAGTACCAGAGCCAGAAGGAGGACGTGTACCTGGCGGCGCTGGCGCTGACGTTCCAGCGGTACCTTTTCCGTCCGCACCCGATTGCGACGGGAACGGCGAACCTGAATAACGACCAGGGGGCGCGGGACCGGACGTACGACGGGAGCGCGGACGTGGGGATTTCGCAGCAGTTGGCGGACGGGGCGACGATCGTGGGGAGCCTGGGTCTGACGGCCCTGAAGTTTCTGAACAAGGACTTCGCGAACACGCTGGACTCGACGTTCTCGTGGACGCTGAATCAGCCGCTCTGGCGCGGCGCCGGACGGAAGGTGGTGCAGGAGAACCTGGTGCAGTCGGAGCGGAACGGACTGTACGCGGTGCGGACGTTTGCGCGGTACGAGCAGACGTTCGCCGTGAGCGTGGCGTCGCAGTACCTGGGGGTTCTGGAGCAGCGCGAAATCGTGCAAAACGAATGGCAAAACTACCGGAGCCTCATCCAGGGCCGCGAACGGGCGGAGTGGCTGGCGCAAGCGGAGCGGCTGCCGGAGTTCCAGGTGGACCAGGCGCGGCAGGACGAACTGCGGGCGCGGGACCAGTGGATCCGTGCGCGGCAGGCGTATGAGAACGGGCTGGACGCCTTCAAGATCGTGCTGGGGGTTCCGGTGGGGACGGCGGTGGCGCTGGATCCGAAGGAACTCGAGCGTCTGGCATCCGAGGGCCTGAAACCGGTCGAGGTGGTGGCGCCGGAGGCAATCGCGACGGCGCTGGTGACGCGGCTGGACCTGGCGAACGCGCGGGACGGCGTCGAGGACGCGGGGCGGAAGATCGTGGTGGCGGAAGACGGCCTGAAGGGCGACGTGGACCTGGTGGCGAGCATCGGCTACGCCTCGGACCCGCTGCGGAGTCCGCAGTCGGCGCGCCTGGCGTTCCACAAGGGCGAGTACTCCATCGGGTTCGACATCGACATGCCGGTGGACCGGCTCCAGGAGCGCAACGCGCTGCGCGAAACGCAAATCACTCGGGAACGGGCGGAGCGGGCACACGGCCGGCTGCGGGACACGGTGGTGCTGGACGTGCGTCAGGCGTGCCGAAAACTGGACCAATCGCGGCAGAGTTACGAGATTCAGAAGCGGAGCGTCGCGCTGGCCGAGCGGCGCGTGGAGTCCACGGACCTGCTGCTCCAGGCCGGCCGCGCAAGCCAGCGCGACGTCCTGGAGGCGCAGCGGGCGCTCGTCGAGGCGCAGAACGCGCTGGCGCGAGCCCTGGTGGACCACACGGTGGCGGGCCTGGAGTTTCAGCGCGACGTGGGAACATTGGTCGTCGATATCGAGGGACAAATCCATGGCTGGAGCCTCACACCTGTCGGCCCTTAAGTCGGCCGCGAGCGGAAAAAAGCGGACGCGGATCCTTTGGATCGGCGGCGGGGCGGTCCTTGTGGCGCTCGCGGCCCTTGCCGTGTGGGCGCTGGTGGGCGGGTCGGGATCGGCGGGTTCGGGCGGCGGGGAGACGACGCGCGCCGCCCGCGACCGGTTCATCGTGACGATCGTCGAGAGCGGCGAGGTGGACGCCAAGGAGTCGAAGGACATCAAGTGCGAGATCGAGGGCACGAGCACCCTCCTGTGGATCATCGAAGAGGGCACGATGGTCCAGGAAGGCCAGAAACTCGTGGAACTCGACCCGACGGACGTCCAGGACCGGCTGACGAACCGGCTGAGCGTGTGGCGGAGCGCGAAGGCAGCCTACGAGCAGGCCGAGCAGCAGTACGCGATCCAGCAGAGCACGAACGAGAGCCTGTTGTCGCAGGCGGCGTTGAAGGTGAAGTTTGCGGCCCTGGACCTGAAAAAGTACCTGGGCGCGACGGTGGCGGATCGGCTGGTGTCGGAGGGGGAGGCGGCGGACTTCGGGGCGATGGCCGAGGACGCGGACCTCGGGGGCGAAGCGCTCCAGAGCAAGCGGGACCTCGCGAGCGAGATCGACCTGGCGAACGAGGAACTCTCGCGTGCGGCAAGCACGGTCGAGTGGACGCGGAAACTGAAGGACAAAGGGTACGTCACCGGAAGCGAACTGGAGGCCGACGAACTGGCCCACCACCGGACGGAGGTGGCGCTGGACCAGGCGAAGACGGCCCTGGAACTGTTCCTGGCGTACGAGTTTCCGAAGATGGCGGAACAGGCGTATACGGATTGGCTGGAGGCGGAGCGGGAATACGCACGCGTGCAGGCACGGGCGGCGAGCGAACTGGAGAGCGCGCAGTCGAACCGCGACGCGAAGAAAGACGCGTTCGAGCAGGAGGATCGGCTGCTGACGAAGGCACGCGAACAGGTCGAGAAAGCCGTCATCCTCGCCCCGCAACCGGGCATGGTCGTCTACTACACGGGAGGCGATCGGCGGGAAACCATCGCCATCGAGGCGGGGACAACGGTGCGGTACCAGCAGACGCTGATCAAACTGCCGAACCTCGCGGAGATGGTCGTCCAGGTGAAACTGCACGAGTCGGTCGTCAAACAGGTGGCGGACGGAGCGCCGGCATACACGACGATCGACGCCTATCCGGACAAGCGATTGAAGGGACGCGTGACGAAGATAGCAGTAATGCCGGACCGGACGGCATGGTGGATGCCGGCGGGGTCGAAAAGTTACGTGACCCAGATCACGCTCGACGAGGCCCCGAAGGGACTGAAGCCCGGGATGAGCGCGCAGGTGGAGGTCCTGGTGGACGACCGGCCGGACGTCCTCCAGGTGCCCGTCTCGAGCATTTACGTGGACAAGGGGTACCAGGTGGCGTACGTGAAGACGCCGGGCGGGCCGGAGGTGAGGCGTGTCGACCTGGGCCTGTCGAACGACCGGAACGTGGAGATCCTGGCGGGCCTCGAGGCAGGCGAAACGGTGTACCTGTACAAGCCGACGGGGGCGCCGGAACTGGCAGCGCCGGCGAAGGAAGAGGCGCTGCCGGAGCGAATCGCTTCGCCGGAGGCGCCGCGGGGGGAAACGGACCAGCGGGCGAGAGGCGGCGAAGGGGCCGGACAAGGCGAGGAAAAATCGGAGGCCCCAAGCCCCCAAGCAGGGCAAATGCCGGCGGGCATGACGCCGGAAAAGGTGGAGGCGATGCGCAAGCGGTTCGAATCGGCGACGCCGGAGGAACGCGAGAAGATGATCCGTGCGATGCGCGAGCGGATGGAGAAGGAGGCGGGCGAGGCCGCGCCGGCCGGGGAGAACCACAGCGAGCCATGAGTCTGGCGGAATTGATCGACCTCGCGAAGAGTTACCGGATGGGCGCCGACATGGTGGTGGAGGCGCTGCGGGGAGTGAGCCTGCGGATTGAGGAGGGCGATTACCTGGCGA
>Ga0307379_10003628_pt1 | contig 22334 bp, 15 predicted proteins | sample UN2MG_FD_202237 | JGI IMG/M metagenome (GOLD analysis project Ga0307379, IMG submission 202237) | Soil microbial communities from Risofladan, Vaasa, Finland - UN-2 | ecosystem: Environmental > Terrestrial > Soil > Coastal area > Acid sulfate soil | place: Finland: Risofladan, Vaasa | collected... | reverse complement strand
TGAGCACTCGTTATAGCTCTTGCCATAACCCTCCTTACCATGCCCTGCGCTTTCGTTACGGAGATCCTCTGGGGGAAAGGTCAATGGGGCACGGGAGCCCCCGCTGCCTGGCCAACTACAGTCCTCGTCCTGCTGACGTCCCTCATGGGGCTGCGCGCGTTCCGGCAAAGCGGACTCAGCCGGCGCGAGCTACTGACCGTGTACTCGATTGTACTCGTCGCCTCACCCCTCATGAGTCGGACTATCCTCTTCTATGCCGTGCCGAAGGCAGTGCTTTACTACTGGACGGCTCGACAGAACCCGCTCTGGGAATCGACGTTCATCCAATACGTGCCCACCTGGTTTGCCCCGACCGACATGAATGCAGTGGAGCAGTTCTGCCTAGGCGGCTCCGCCGTTCCGTGGGCGCAGTGGGCGCTGCCGCTTGCGGTCTGGTCTTCTGTCATGTTGGCGCTCTTCGGCGCATCAGTCTGCCTGATCGCGCTGATGCAGCGCCAGTGGGTTACCCATGAGCGGCTTGCCTTCCCGCTGGCGCAGATCCCGTTAGAAACGATTCGGGAACCACAGTCGCCCGGAAAAGGGGCGGCGGGCAGGCTGACCGGATCACGATGGTTCTGGATTGGGGCAGGAGTCTCGTTCGGGCTGAGCATACTCAGCACCCTCTCGACCGTGTTGCCGGCACTTCCAACGATTCCACTCTACCCGGTGAAGATCATCGAACGCCAGGGAATCGGACCGCTGGCCGGGCTTGGGGCGCTCTACCTGAACTTCTCGCCCGTGCTCCTAGGCATCGTGTACATCATTCCAAAGGAGATCTCGTTCTCGTGTTGGTTTTTCTGGGGACTGCGTCTCTTGATGCATGTGATCGCCATCTCCTTCGGGGTCCAGGCCAGCTCGCCGGAGAGCTGGAGCAGTGATTTCCCTGCCCCGTGGCAGGCGGGCACAGGTGCCGTAGTAGCGTTTGGGCTGTGGGCGCTTTGGATCGCTCGCCGCCATCTGGGCAGAGCGCTCCGCACTATCACGCAGAAAGCACCCCGGGGTGGTGACGACGATCCCGTGATGTACCGGGCCGCGCTTCTCGGCTTCGTGGCATGCTTCGTTTGGCTGATCGCGTTCTGCTGGCTCGCGGGATGTAGGGTGATCTTCGCGATCGCGCTAATGTCCTTGATCGTGGGGTCGTATCTGGTGTGGGCGCGGGTCCGCGCGGACACTGCCCTCGAACCATGCGTCTCGGAGGGCTATAGCTGGCTACTGGCCGGTGTCGGAAGCAGGGCCCTCAGGCCGCAGGAGATCGTGATGATGATCTCCATGCGCTGGGCCACCTTCCCGGTGGCAAGCATGATCTTCGGCGGCCCCGTGATGAACGCCCTGGCCACCTTCAAAATAGCTGATTCGGCGCGGATTCGTCCTCGATCCATATGGCTCGCGGTTACGAGCGCATTCGCCCTCGCCTTGGTGATCGGGTCGATCATGATGCTCGTCGGGATATACCACTACGGCTACTTCCGCACGGCTTCGGGTGCAGCCCCTTACTGGCCCTCTCTCTACAATCGGCTCGACGGTGGGGTCATCACACAACTCATCAATACTCCCACCGATCCGGATACAACGACGCTCATCGGGATGGCCGGTGGCGCGATTACCTGCATCGTCCTCGGGTTGCTTCGGCTGAGGTTCTGGTGGTGGCCGCTGCATCCCGTTGGGTTCATCGTGGCGATGGGCTTCGGGCTGGCCGAAACGGCAGTGCCGTTCGTACTGGGCTGGGCGACCAAATCGCTCGTGATTCGGTATGGAGGGCTCCATCTCTACCGGAAAACGACGCCACTGGCGATTGGGCTAATCGTCGGTGGCTTATTCAGTACCTCGTTCTGGTCTCTCGCCGCGCTGGTGACCGGCGGCACAGCCGGGCCGCCAAACTACTGAATCTCGCGGCACTATTGAGAACTGGAGAAGCATGGCAATGCCACAAGTGAAGACGGACCCGTCACTCGACTCACAAGGATGTCCGGTACTGCGAATCGCTGGCTTCGACCTTGGCACAGCCCAGTGCGAGATGACGATTGCAGACGCCATGGAGATGGTCTTCGAAGATGGCGGCAGCGATATCGCCTGCCACCGAGTGGCCGCAAGAGAGACGCCAAACAAGCGCTGGTGGGACTGGGTCGTCGCCGCCCGCAACACCCTTCCGCTCGTCCCCAATCGCACCTATCGTATTTCCGCCCTCATCGACTGCGACTGGGAGCGCCCCGTCGAGGTGAACATCGGCATCCAAACACTCGATGGTGGCGGCAAAATCACCATGTCCCAGTTCAATGGGCTCCCGAACAAGACTGATGGGTGGCACCGCTGGGAATGGGAGATCACCACCGACCCCCAGGCAGCACACGGACGATTCGAGTTCCATATCTACAACTTCCCCATCCAGGGCAAGCTCCGCGTTGCCGACGTCGCCTTCGTCGAGCTGCCCCCGACGGAGGTTGAGCCCTTTCCCAAGGGCAAGGGAGCGAGTTTCCGCGGTGGCCCCGGTAACCTGCCGATGCGGATCGAGGAACTCGAGGTCGGCCCCAAGGTGATCGTCGTCCGGACTACGGGGGCTAGGTATGCCTTCGACCTCGATGCCAGTAGCCTGTCGGCCGAGCAACTTCTGGAAGCCGATCGCCCTGTCGCTGAGTGGCAGTCATCCCTCGATCTCCGCGGGCTGGAAGTCCTGGAGCACGACGAGACGCAATGCCTTCTGGCCAACGATCGAGTGACCATCGGCGTTCAGTGCGATAGCCTCATCATGGTCGTGCCTCACGAGGAAATGACGCTTACCTGCAACAGCAGAATCGGCGGCGAGTGGAATCGCCTTGCCTTCGGCCACCTCCTTGCGATGGACAATCTCGGTGGCTTTGCAGTGAACCCCTGTATCCCGCTCGGAACAGGTCGGCTCGCCCGTCTCGACGCCGACCAGATGCCTTCCTGGTTGAGTGCGGGATCGATGGACTTCAGCGGCAAGGTGAACGACGTCACCTTCACCAGTGCGGCCGAACCCGGCTGGACTGCGAAGTGGCACCTGAGTCCGGGCGAGCGCATCGGCCTCTCCGTGTTCCCCCCCAGGCCATATCCCTGGGCGGATTCCTTCAACCAGACCTTCTCCCTCACACACACCCACGTCTCGCCCTCGGCCTATGAGAAGTTTGGGGAGTACGTCGATGCCCTGATCCTCTGGGAGTTCGTGGGCCGGAAGTGGGCTATGAGTTGGGGGCGCGAGCACGTGGTCACCGACCCGGATCTTCTTTGCCGGCATCTCGACGCCATCCACGAGGCCGGCATGAAGGCGATCCTGTACATGAGCCCGTGGTTCTACTACAGCCGCGACCCGGAGGAGTTCGCGCGCGAGGTGCGACGGCTGCGAGACACCTATGCGCTCGACGGCGTTTACTACGATGGCTTGCCCGTCATGGACTGGACCGTTGCCTACGAGGAGATGCGCCTCAGCCGAGAGGCGCTCCCCGACGGGCTGATCATCCTCCATCATACGTTCCCAGCGCCTTTGATGGAGCCGAGCCTCGAACTCCCTGCTGTAGCCAGTTATGCGGATGTCTCGTGGATGGCGGAACTTGTGTACGGAGTCGACCGGGACTGGGTCTACCCGAAGTTCGTTTCGCAGTACCGAAAGGCCAACTGCGTAGGAGCCATGCTGCATGACCATTGGCATTGGGGCTCTCGCGTCGACAAGGACCTGATGATGCTGCGCTACAACGGCCGCGCCTCGGCGCCATCTGTTCCGTGGGAGGGCTCGCCAGAGGACGGTACCTTTGGGGAGTGGATCAGGCGCTACCTGCCGGTGGTACGCCAGCTCCACAGTCTGTGGGAACAACGCGGGGGCGAGGCCGACTTCTACACGGAGCACTATCTGCCCATGTGGGAAGAGCTGACGCGCGGACAGCTTCCAGCAACTACAGACGGAGAGAGCAATGAGTGAACTGCGAGCGGGCGTCGCGAGAAGCGTGATCACACCGACGAGTGGTCAGTGGCGACATAATGATGTTAACGATGAGTTGTATGCCAAGGCGTTGGCGCTGGAGAACGAGGAAGAATGCCTCGCTCTGGTAATGTGCGACGTGGGCGGGATCGGGCCGCGAGCCTCCAAGGAAGCCAGGGAGATTGCCGCCCAGATCGCTGGCATCCCTGCAGATCACATCATGATCGCGGCGACCCATACCCACTATGGACCCTGGGCCGACGATGGGACCGAGGAAAGCCGGAGGTACTGGGACTGGGCCGGGCCGCGAATCGCCGACGCCATCGCGCTCGCAAAACGCCGCCTCCAGCCGGCTAAGATCGCACACGGCTCGGGGGCCGCGCCCGGCGAGGTGTACAACCGGCGCTATCGGATGAAGGACGGAAGCGTCGTCTTCAACCCGCTGAATGTCCGCTACTTCAACGACGATGGTTCCTTCACCCAGCTCTATCAGCGCTCGGACATCGTCGAACCCGCCGGACCGACCGATCCCGAAGTTGGCGTGCTGATCGTCATGGACAAGGATGAGAAACCTATCGCCATCTGGGCGAACTACGCTCTCCACTACGTCGATTCACCAGACTACGATCGTATCAGCGCCAACTACTTCGGAGAGTTCGAGCGAGCCCTGCAACGCATGGAAGGGCGCCAGCTCCTCGGGGTGATGATGAATGGCACCTGCGGCGACGTGAACAACGTCGACTACATGGGCGATCCGGAGCCAGAGCACCCCTACGGCCGCTGGAACCTCGAGCGCGTGTCGACGCTGGTGGCAGCGGATGTCTGCAAAGTGTGGAGGAGTATCCGCCGGTCGCACTATCAGGAAGACCCGACGCTCGCGGTGGCGACCGAGAGGATCATCGTGAAGCACCGCGCGATCACTCCCGCCGAAGTGGAGCAGGCGACGTCATTCCTGAAGGAGGAACACCCGGCCGGGTTCGGGACGAAAGAGTGGCTGGAAGAAGTCAGGTGCCGGACAATTCTTGATGTGGCGAAGTGGGGGCCGGAGCGCGAGGTGCTCATCCAGGCGTTTCGGATTGGCGACCTCGTGACCGTCGCGCTGCCGGGGGAGGTGTTTGTGGAGGTCGGGCTGGAGATCAAGCGGCGGTCGCCTTTCGCTCGCACGCTCGTGTGCTCGCTCGCGAATGATGCGGTGGGGTACATCCCGACCGAGAAGGCGTTCGGAGAGGGGTCATACGAGACGATTCAGTCACCGGTTGCGCCCGGTACGGCGTCGGAGATGGTGGAATCGGCGGTGGAGTTGCTCCAGCAGCTCTCACGATAGCGATAGCAGAGGACGAACCTTAGGGAGATGAAGATGAAGAAGCAGTGGAAGATAGGTCTAGTCGGCTGCGGCCGAGGTTCGATGTATGGGCAACTCGTCTACCGAAGCCCCAGATGCGACATCGTCGCTCTCTGTGATTCCGACTCGAAGGCGCTTGCGGGCCACCAGCAGGACCTGCAGCTGGCGGATGACGGGTGCTTCTCGGGTTACAGTGACTTTATTAACTCCAGTCCGAAGCTCGACGCGGTCATCATCGGCACGCCCATTCCGGCCCACGCGGAGCAAGTCGTGATGGCGCTCGACGCCGGCATTCACGTGATGAGCGAGGTCACAGCCGCGGAAGATATCGAAGGATGTACCGACATCATTGGGGCAGCACGGCGATCGCCAGATGTGATCTATATGCTGGCAGAGAACACCGTCTACCGTCCGTTCATCGCCGAGTGGGACCGGCTCATCAAGTCGGGCAGGCTTGGGCAGATTATCTACGGAGAGGCGGACTATCTTCACCCGATCCCGGGCCTGCTTAGAAACCCGGAGACTGGTGAGCGGTACTGGCGCGCCGATCGTCCGCCAGTGCAGTACTGCTCCCATTCCCTTGGGCCCCTTCTCTACCTCAACGGAGACAGGGTGGTTCGGGCAATGGCGGTGGGCAAAGATACCCGCATCCTCAACGGCGTTGGCGTGGGGGCGATCGACATGCAGCTCGCAGTCTTTGAAACCGCCAAGGGGATGATCATCAAGATGACTCGGACCCAGGTTGCGCCGCGGCATCACCCCATTCACTACTACCACCTGCAGGGCACACAGGGCTTCGTCGAGACCGATCGGCGAGGTTCGGACTCAGAGCGGCATATGCAGGGCGGTCTCTTCTATATCGAGAACGAGATGGAGCACGCGCAGGCGGTTGAGTGGCCGGAGTTGGACTGGGATGCGCCGGAGTGCGCAACACTGGGCGGGCACGGAACGTCTGATTACGGGACGTTCATGGCGTTCCTGAAGGCGTTGGACACAGGCAAACACCCAGTACTGAATGAGGTGCGCGCCTGGGACCTGACGGTGCCGGGCCTCATAGCCGCCGAATCGGCAATGTGCGATGGTGAATGGATGGAGGTGCCACCTCCGCCCGTAGATGATCTCGATGTGGCTCCATAATCAAGCGTATTCAAGCTGGACGAGCTTACGATCTAACCAAGGGAGACGGAAGAATGGTCGCTTACCTGAGGAGAGTGTATCTCGGGCTGACGGCAATTGTCGCGGTATGCGCTGCGCTTACAGGTGCTTGTGCTGCCGTAGGCGATGAGCGGACGGTGATCGATAACGAGAGAGGTGGGTTCTTTATGCGACCACACGCTGGTCGCTGGATGGACCTGGGCGCAGACTTTGGGCTGCAGGGGTATCCGTACTACGACTTAAGTCCTCGAGCGGTGAAGGGGATTCACGGGCGCTTCCAGCACTTCGAGCAAGTACCTGAGATCAACTACTCCTACTTCCCCTACGAACTCCTCATGGAGTACGAGGCAGATGAGGTAGCTCAGGGGCGTTCCCCTCTCTGGGTCACTGCGACCTATGAGGGGAAGCCCCGGCGAGTTCTCTTCGAGTGGCACGTGATGGGCGGATGGGGCAAGAGCCAGGCGGTGAACATCCGCGACGATCGGTTCATCAACTTCTTCATCAAGCAGTACTGCCGCGGCGTGCTGATGAAGCCCTACTACCCCAACTGGCATGTGGGTCTCGATAACAGCAGCTTCATGTACGGCCTTTACGGAGTCCTGGACGACGACGGCAAGTACGTTTCCGACGGTATCGTCTGGGATGATCCGTTCTCGAAGAACGCGACCGAATGGATGGACGCAGCTCAGTATGCCTTCAATCGTATCGCGGAGTGGGCACCCGACGTGCGCTTCGTCATAAACGAGGGAAGCCAAGCTGACGAGAGTCGCTACGAAGAGGTCTTCCGCCCAATCTCGGGCATACTGCTTGAGGGAATCCTAGGGCACGAGCCCTGGGCGCGCGAACACTTCTCGAACATGCACTTTCCGCGCATGGCGGGCCCTGACCGAGACAAGATCCAGATCTACCAGTTCAAGACGGCGGGGAGCAAGGATCTGGAATCGCGCCTTCGGACCGGCTACTGTCTCTATTCGATCTGTCGGGGACCCAATGCCTTCTTTGGGCCGCTGGGCGAGGAGTCGACTGAGGTTGCTCCGGAACTCTACGCCGAGGCAAAGAACGCCATCGGCCGTCCCATCGCTGCCACACAGACTGTTCACGAGTCCGGGAAGGACATGGAATTCTGTCTCTTCTCGCGTGAGTGTGAGGGAGGCATGGTGTACCTCAACCTCACCGGAGAGGAGAAGACGATTGCGCTGCCGGCGGGCAAGTGGTTCAGTCGGTCCGGGGTGCCGGTCGATAGTCTCTCGCTGCCGGATTACACTGGCGACTACGTGCTCCGCCAGTCCGGTGAGCGCGCCGCTTGCCCGACCATCAACCCGCGGTACGGAGAGATCGTCACCGGCCCCATCTCGGTGCAACTGAGTACCCAGCCTTGGACCGCTGACACGACCATCAGATACACCATCGACGGGACTGACCCGGCTGAGTCTTCACCCATCTACGCGGGCTCTCTGACCCTATCAGAGAGCTGCACGGTCAAAGCGAGGGCATTCAAAGCAGGGCTGCTCCCGAGCTTCACAGCAGCGGCCGCCTACACGATCACTCAAGATCAGCCGTTGGTGTCCTTCCACCTCCCGCGGGACTCCGGAAGCGAGTTCCTTGACGACTACCCGCTGGTCGAACTCAGCCATCCCTCAGCGCAACCGATCTCTGTGGCGTACAGAGTTGCGGGGGGCACGGCGACGGCGGGAGACGACTTCACTCTCGGCACAGGCCTGCTGGAGTTCCCCCCGCACGAGCGATACCGACACTTCGTTCTTCCCATCACCAACGACCAGATTGCCGAAAGCTCCGAGACAGTAGTGATCGAGTTGTTTGATCCAGTGAACGCGGTGCTCGGCGTAGCACGATCTTACACATATTCGATAATGGACAACGACGCCAAGCGCGTGAAGTGAGAACTGGAACCGACGGAAACAGTGACTAGCAGAGACAGGATGGCACTCGGACTGGTCGCTGTGACCACGCGTGTCAAGGACATGGAGTGTCGGGCGGCGTCCGCGAGCCCGCCCGCAAACGACATGTACGAAGGGAGCAGGACGAAGAGGTGACTACTAGCAATACGAAGTTAGCGATCGACGGTGGGACTCCCGTCAACGATACCCCGTTCCCAATGTGGCCGAGCCTCGACCTGAGCGTGATGGAGGACATCGGCCGCATACTCGAGACGGGCAAGGTGAACTACTGGACCGGCTCTGTCGGCATGAAGTTCGAGCAGCAGTGGGCGAAGTGGTGCGGGGCTAAGTACGGCGTCGCCACCTCCAACGGCACCAGCGCCCTCCACTCGGCCCTGGCGGGGCTGGGCATTGGTCCGGGCGATGAAGTGATCGTGCCCTCCTACACCTTCATCGCCAGCTCCTTCTCCATCTGCCAGGCAGGGGCGGTGCCGGTCTTCGCCGATGTGGAGCGGAACAGCCACACGCTGGACCCCAAGGACGTAGAGGCAAAGATCTCGGAGCGTACGCGGGCGATCATGCCGGTCCACCTCTACGGGGTGATTGCGGACATGAGGCCGCTGCTGAAGATCGCCAAGAGACACGACTTGAAGATTGTGGAGGACTGCGCCCAGGCCCATGGCGGGGAGTACGAAGGGAAGAAGGCAGGGACGATCGGCGATGTGGGGGCGTTCAGCTTCTGCCAAAGCAAGCACTTTACCACTGGGGGAGAGGGCGGCGCGGTGATCACGGACGATGAAAAGTTGGCCTGGCAGTGCCGCTCGTTCCGGGATCACGGCTACGACGTCAAGGAGCGGCTGCGGCTGCTGGAGCTGGAGGCGAAACTGCCCTACGTTCACAACATGATCGGGTTCAACTACCGGATGACGGAGATGCAGTCGGCCATCGGACTGCGAGAGCTGGCCCGCTTCGACTCCTGGAACCTCCCGGCGCGGCGCCGCAATGGCGAGTATCTGGCGAAACGCCTGGCCGGCGTCACGCAGATCGAGCATCTCCCGCTCGACACCGCGGAGCGGCGCAATGCCTACTGGATGTTCCCCATCGTGGTAGCCATCGAGCGGCTCGGCAGCAAGACCATCGGCGAAGTGGTGAAGGCAATCGAGAAGGAGGGCGTGCCGGCGGGGCCGGTGATGTGGCCCCAGTGCTATAAGGAACGGGCCTATCAGGAGCACAATGGCTTCGGGCGGCTGAAGTACCCGTTCGAGGACCCGAATGCCCGCAAAGAGGCCGTGCAGTACGACAAGGCGCACTGTGCGAATGCCGCCTGGCTCGAGGAGCGGACCTTCTTCGTGCCCTGCCATCCCGTCTATGAGATCGAGCAAATGGATCTCATCGCCACGGCCATCGACAAGGTCCTCACCGCGTACGCTGCGTCATGAGGCCAGAAAGAAGGTGGCACTCGTGAGCGAATCACAGGCAACGAGTCGGCTCAGAGAGCGCGTGGGAGAGGAGACATGGTGTCGCCTTCTCTCCCGCCTCGAAGCAGTCAACTCAGACATCCGAACGCGCGGCATTAGGAAGGCGGCGAAAGGTCACGACCTCGTTACGGGCTACTCCTACGACGAGTTCTACGACTGGGACCTCTACTTCGAGAACCTCTACCTCTCTCACTTCGGCGTCAGCCGCTACTGTCGGAACAACCTAGAGAGCTTCCTCGACCAACAGCTTCCCTGCGGCTTCGTCAGCCGCAGCCTGACTCTGCCGCGCATGCGCCAGCACTTCAAGCCCTTCCTGGCACAGATCGCCCTCTTGGGGTGCCGCCAGACGGGGTGCTACGATTGGCTCCTCCCGAGGTATTACCAACGGCTCGCCAAGTCCATTGACTTCTGGTTCTGGTACCAGGACTTCGACAAGAATGGACTCGCCGTCTGGGACAGCGCCGATCACAGCGGCATGGACAACCAGGACCGGCGAGCGGGTGAAAACTACAGCATGACAGTCGAGGGAGTGGACCTCAACTGCTACCTCGTGCGCGAATACCAGGCCATGTCCGCGCTCGCAACGGGGCTTGGACTCGCCGCCGATGCCGCGACGTTCGAGGCGAAGGCGACGGCGTTGTCTGAGACCATCAATGAGGTCATGTGGGACGAAGCGGATGGGTTCTACTACGACCGCTACGAGCGCAAGGGCGAGCCCGTCCGCGTCAAGTCTGTCGCAGGCTTCATCCCTCTCTGGGCAGGCATCGTTCCACCAGATCGAGCGGAGAGGCTCGTCAAGGACCACCTGCTCAACGAGGAGGAATTCTGGATCTGCTACCCGGTGGCGACCTGGTCCAAGAGTGAGCCGGATTACGTTCAGGTGCTCGAGGATCGCAATATCTGCAATTGGCTCGGCACCACCTGGATCCCGACCAACTACATGGTCTTTCACGGACTCCGCAAGCAGGGGTTTGGCGATATCGCCGAAGACCTGGCCTACAAGACCTTCGAGCTCGTCATCAACGAGGCCGACACGCGCGAGTACTACGACGGAGAGAGCGGCGTCGGTCAAGGACTCAATCCATTCTGGGGCTGGTCGGCGCTTGGCTATCTCATGCCGATGGAGTTCGAGAACGAGTACGACCCGACGGAGATCGAGGAGGAGACCATCCTCCCGTTGGCCGCACAGGAGACCGGTTTGCGGTTCCCTCAGTGACGCAGTACGGTAGTCGCGCAGATGCATAACCAGCTGCCGCTGTGAGTTGGTTCCCAGGAGCTGATAGAGCAAGGAGAGAGGTCATGTCTCAGGTCAAATGGGGCGTCATCGGGGCCGGCGGAATCGCGATGCGGCGGACGCTGCCTGGAGCCGTGGGGGGGTCGCCGAGCGCGAACTTCGTGGCGCTCATGGATGTGAATGGAGACGCCGTGCGGCAGGCCGCAGAGCAGTTCGGCGTCGCCAGGAGCTACACCGACGAGAAGGAGCTCCTGCTCGACCCCGAGGTGCAGGCCGTTTACATCGCCACTCCCGCCTACCTCCACGCGCAGCACATCAGGATGGCGGCGGAGGCGGGAAAGCACGTCCTCTGCGAGAAGCCCCTCACTCTGACCATTGAGCAGGCCGAGGAATCCATCGAGACCTGCAAGAAGGCGGGCGTCCTCCTCGGCGTGGCCTATATGATGCGGTTCCACGCCCTGAACGCGGCCGCCCGCGATCTGGTGGCCCGCGGCGACCTCGGGCGTGTCGTCGCCGGCCGCGCCCAACTCACGTGCTGGTACCCTTCCATACCCGGTGCCTGGCGCCAAGACCCGAAGACCGGCCTCGGCGGGGCTCTCGCCGATATGGGAAGCCATTGCATAGACCTGTTGGAGTTCATCACCGGAGCCAAGGTCGCTAGCGTCTGTGCCATGAACGAGTCGCTCGTGCATACCTACGCGTCCGACGACACGTCTACAGTTCTGCTTCGCATGGATAATGGCGCCCAGATGGTTGTGGACAGCTTGTTCAACGTGCCCGACGTGGCGAGCCGAGGCCGGATGGAGATCTACGGCACGAAAGGTGCCCTCTACGGAGAGGGCACGATCGGGCAGATGCCTACCGGGAAGATCACAGCTGTGCTATCCGATCAGGGCGAATACGACGCCCAGCAGCAGCGAGAGGCAAGCAGCCAGACCTTTGAGGTAGAGGCAGAGCCAGTGGATATGTATGCGGCCGAGATCGAGAATGTCTCCCGCGCGATTCTCGCCGGCAGACCGCCCGCCATCACTGGCGAGCAGGGCCTCTGGAACCTGAAGATACTCCATGCCTCTTACCGCTCAGGCCGCGAACGACGGGAAATCAGCCTGTCCGACTAGAGACTGCGAACAGGCCCTTCCAGCGGTTTGCCGGGAAGGAAGCAGGCCCGGGACGAAGGCGAGGAGACGCGCGGTATCGTCGCCAAAGGCCCTTCGAAGACGACGGGCCGCCGATCTGAAGCTTCCCTGTCGCGGCGAGGCTTCGGCACTGTCGGTCCCCGAGCCCATGGCTACCGCGCCTCAGCGCGACGTCAATCTGCGCATGTCAGGTGAGATGGACCACGAGCCGACACAACTTACGTCCAGCGGAGTATCGCGCCGCGCTGTTCCTATCGGCGTGATTCTGCTGGTCCTACCTGCCCCCACCATGTACTACGCGGAAATCGTCTCCCTGGCAGGAGGCCCGGAGGGCGTCCCCGCCCGCATTCCCGTCTCGGTTCCCTTCCTGCGAACGCTGCTCATCGGCGTACCGGTGCTCAAGGGCCTAGGGCTCACTCGCAAGGAACTGCTCGTCATCTATATCCTCGTCGTGATCGGCGCACCCCTCCGACACCACGCTGGGATCTTCTGCCTCCTCTTCAGAGTCCCGAACTACTACGACATGGAGCGCGCCTTCCCCGAGTGGAGGGCTCGTTCGCAAACCTCATTCCAGCTTTGCGCTCGCCGACGTCACCCTCCGCCACCAACGGTCTGTTTCAGGGCCGGTCGGCTGTCCGGTGGAGGGAATGGTGGCTCCCTCTTGCACTCTGGTGGTCCGTCATGCTCGCCTTCCTGGACACGGACTTCACACCCATTGCAGTCCTGGCCGACTGGTCGCTGCACTGTGTTGCAGGTTAATTCGGGGTCCTGGGATCGCTCCGGGACGGCGCCTACTCGGTGGATCTCAGCATTCCGGCCGATTCCTTTGGCGCCTTCGACCGATCAATGTCTCGCCTTGGCGGCTAGCCGTCAGGGCCGAACGGATACCATACCCAACAGGGATCAGGCAGACCGTGCCTGCATGTGAGAGGAGAGAGATGTCCATGAAAGTCGCAGTGATCGGAGCGGGGAGCATCGGCTTCACCCGCGGAGTCGTCAGGGACCTGCTCGCGGTTCCGGAGTTCGCTGACACCGAGTTCGCACTCACCGACATCGACGCCCGCCATCTCGACATGATCTACCAGCTGCTCAAACGGGATATCGACGCCTCCAGGCTTCCCGCTCGCGTCGTGGCGACCCAAGACCGGCGAGAAGCCCTCTCCAGGGCCAACTACGTTTACTCCGTCGTCCGGGTCGGCGGGCTCGACGGGTTCCGCACCGACATCGAAGTGCCGCTGAAGTACGGCGTAGACCAGTGCGTCGGCGATACCCTCTCGGCCGGCGGCATCATGTACGGCCAGCGTAATATCCCCGTCATTCTCGAGTTCTGCAAAGACATCGCCGAGGTCGCCGACCCCGACTGTCTATTCCTCAACCACGCTAACCCCATGGCCATGAACATGTGGGCCGTCAATGCCTACGGAGGCGGCGTCCGCAACGTCGGCCTATGCCACGGCGTTATCGGCGGCCACTACCTCATCGCCGACGCGCTCGGCCTCCCCAAAGACGAGGTCGATATCATCTGCGCCGGCATCAACCATCAGACCTGGTACATCAGCATCAAGCACAAGGGCGAAGACGTCTCCGGCAAGTTGCTCCCCGCGCTGGAGAGCCACCCCGAGTACAGCCAGACCCAGAAGGTCCGCATCGATATGCTCAAGCGGTTCGGCCATTTCAGCACCGAGTCCAACGGCCACCTCAGCGAGTACGTCGCCTGGTATCGCAAGCGACCCGAGGAGATCGTCGACTGGATCGATTCCGGCTACACCTCCTGGATCAACGGGGAGACCGGCGGCTACCTCCGCAACTGCATGGAGACCCGCAACTGGTTCGAGACCGAATTCCCGAAGTGGATGAAGGAAGGTCCTCAACCCATCGGCCCGGAGCACCGGGGACACGAAGAAGGCTCCTTCATCATCGAAGGCCTCCAGACGGGACGCATCCACCGCGGACATTTCAACGTTCCCAACCAAGGGACCATCAGCAACCTCCCCGACGATTGCATCATCGAGGTGCCCGGCTACGTCGATGCCAACGGCATCAACATCCCGCGCGTGGGAGACCTCCCGCTCGGCGCCGCAGCTGTCTGCAACTCGACCGTCAGTGTTCAGCGTCTCGCAGTCGAGGCCGCCGTTCACGGCGACGACGCCCTGCTCCGGCAGGCATTCATGATGGACCCGCTCGTTGGCGCTGTCTGCACTCCGCCGGAAATCTGGCAGCTCGTCGATGAGATGCTCGTTGCCGGCGAGGCGTGGCTGCCCCAGTATGCGAAGGCCATTGAGGACGCGAAGGAGCGACTCGCATCCGGGCCGCGGATCGCTCCGGAAGCGCGCGGCGCTGGAGCGACGCGCCAGCGCGTCCGATCGCCGGAGGAGATCGAGAGTTCTCGGGAGTAGCCCGATCCCTGTCGACTCAGCCGCACTGCCAGCCCGCATTGACGCGGCCCGCGACCGGCAATGATCAGCGAGGAGATACCGTACAGGTGAAGCAGTATATCGACATCAGCGTTCCCCTCGGGCCAAAAGTCGTCGTCTGGCCCGGACACGATCCAGTCGTCTTAAGCCACCTCCATGGCGAGCTGGATGGCGCTCATTTTACCGTGACGCGTATGGAGATTGGCAGCCACACCGGTACGCACATTGACGCACCGTTCCATTTCATCCCCGGTGGTGACACATCCGATCGCCTCCCCATCGACATCTTCGTCGGGCCGGCACAGGTCTGTGACCTCCGGAAGATCGAGGCGATCGGGGAAGATCAACTTCGAGAACGTGCCGCAGGCGGTGCACCTCGCTGCCTGCTGAAGACCGACAACTCAGAGTGGATCAGAACCGGACCCATCCCCCAAGCCCCGACCTATCTGTCTGAGGAAGGAGCGCGGTATCTCGTGGACCAGCGAGTCCGGCTTGTTGGGATCGACGGGCTCTCAGTGGATCACCCCCAACGGGCCGCCGCCCACCTCGTGCTCCTCAATGCCGGAGTGATCATCCTCGAGAGCATTGACCTCGGCGCCATCGCTCCCGGAGACTACGACCTGCTCTGCCTTCCGCTGCTCGTCGCCGGCGCGGACGGAGCCCCCGCCCGCGCCGCTCTTCAAGTCAGGAACGCCGGCGCCGGACCACAGGCCGCGCCGGATGACATCCCCACCACACGTCAAGGAGACACCTCGTGAGCACACTTCGTGTCGCCATCGCAGGAATCCGCCGCGGGCAGCACTTCGCTGAAGCGCTGCGCTGGTGCCGACACACAGAGGTCACCGCTATCTGTGACATCGACTCGGCCCGGCTGGACGCGGTGCGCAGGCGTGACAGAAACTAGGGAAGGAACCGAATTGTGAAGCCAATACAGGAGTTGCTCGACACCCTTTACACCGGGGTCGACGCCGAACGTGTATGGCGGCGCACGGAAGCCATCTGGCGCTCTGACACGCGGATGACCTCCGCCGCCTGGCGCGAGACCGCCCACTACGTTGCCGGAGAACTGAAGAAGGACGGCGCCCAGGACGTCGAGATCATCGAATGCGTCGCCGACGGCGAGACCACTCTCTTCGGGAACCGCATGTGGCCCATCTGGGAGGCGCGAGAAGCCACCCTCGAAATCCTCGGGTCGACGCCGGAGGTCTACTCCTATCGCGACCACCCGCGCCGTCTGATGACCCACAGCGGCCCCACCCCCCCGGAGGGCATCCTCGCGGAGGTCGTCCAGATCGACAGCGGTCTCGACGAGAGCCACTACCGTGGCAAGGATGTCGAAGGGAAGATCGTCCTGACCCGCGCGCACGGTGGCGACGTCGCCCGCGTCGCCGCGAAGAAAGGCGCCATCGGCGTCATCTCCGACTTCATCGTCACCCGCGACTCCCACGACCTCCACTGGCTCCCCCCTCTGAAGCTCCGCGAGCTCGTCGCCGAGCCGCCCAACTGGGACGAGCGTTTCCAGTGGATGCAGGTCTGGAACGGGTTCGAAGACGGCCTCTTCGGCTTCACTCTGAACCGCATCGAAGCCGAGCGTCTCCGCGAGAGGATTCGAGGCGGCGAGCGCCTGCGCGTGCGCGCCCGCGTCGACAGCGAGTTCAAGAAGGGCACGACCCCGGCCGTGACCGCTGTCATCCCGGGCTCCTCTCGACCCCGCGAGGAGATCCTCGTTGTCTCGCACCTCTACGAACAGGGCGCCAACGACAATGCCTCGGGCTGCGCCGCTTCCCTCGAGGTCGCCTCCTGCCTCCTCGGCCTCATCCGCTCGGGACAGCTCCCCCCTCCGACGCGCACCGTCCGGCTCCTGTATGGCCTCGAATGCCAAGCCACCGCCTTCTATCTAACGAACAACACAGCCAAAATCGCCGACACCTTGGCCGGCCTCTGTCTCGACAACGTCGGGGACCTTAACTGGTACACCCAGTCACCCATGAACATCAACCTGAACCCGGATGACCGGCCCTCCTTCACGGACGCCCTCATGGAATGGCTGGCCCGCGAATGGCTCGAGACCCGAGATAAGGCCTACGACTGGTTCACCGTGAAGTACCAGGGTGGCACCGATAACTTCATCTCCGAAGAGTCCATCGGGATCCCTTGCATCTGGCTGGGCGACGCCAGTCGGCTCTGGCATACCAGCGCCGACACGATGGAGGCCGTCGACCGTCGCTCCCTCGTCCACGCCAGCATGCTCGGAACCGCTTACACCTACTTCTGCGCCGCGGCGGGAACGGCGGAGGCTTGTCTCGCGCTCGCCGTCAGTGAGGCATACGGGCAGCGCATCATCCTCGACTGCGCGGCCGCCTGGCGCGAACGCCTCCTGCAGACCACCCGTGGAAGCGCCAAGCTCCAGGCCGAGGCTGCCGAGGATCTATCCACCATCGGCCGGCGCGCGGTCGTACGCCTCGAAACCGTCCTACCCCTCGCCGCGACCTCCTCGCGCGATACTCTCCGCGGGGAGGTCGCCGCGGCGCAAAGGCGGCTCACAGGGCTTGCCTATGGCATGATCGCACCTGAAGATCGCACGAATTTCCTCAGAGAAGAACCGACTAAGGTGCCAAGATACGACTGCCGCGAGAGGCGAAGCGCCGCGTTACTGAGCACGGATTCCGGCACCGATCACGGGGGAACCTATGGTCAGTCGAAGCCTGAGTGTGACCTGAAGATGGACTCGCAGAGGCGTGAGAGAGCGCCCAACTCGAGGGGTCTGGACTACCGTCCTGACTGGGAAGAAGCACGCGAGCGCACAGCAAGATGGTGGCAGGGTGGGGACATAGGGCGTCCTGCCATGGTGGTCTACGCACCGCGTAACCCCCCGCTGGAACAGGTTCCGGAGGTCCGTCCACCCGCCGGCTGCGGGGCCAAGAACTACACGACGAGCAGCTTCGACTACCGGGTCAACTACGCACGCCGCTACTGCCTATCCACCCACTTCCTCGGGGAAGCGGTGCCGAACGTTTCGTCCGGCGATCTGGCGCCAAACTGCCTGGCTCTCTACCTCGGGTGCAAGGGGGTCGAGACTGCTGACACGGTGTGGTGCGAGCCGTTCCTTGATGAAACGGACAGCGGGGGCTTCGACTACGATCCTCGCAACTCCTACTGGGACTTCACGCTACGGGTCCTTCGAGCCGTCGCTCCGCAGGCGGCGGGGAAGTTCTTGCAGGCCTTCCCGGACTTCATCGAGGGGCTCGATACGCTTGCCGCCATGCGTGGCACGGAGCGCCTTCTCACGGATCTTGTCGAGGATCCGCAGTGGGTGCACGCGTCGCTCCGGCGGATCACCGACCTCTACTTTCGCTACTATGACCTCGTCTACGACCTCATTCGCGACGACATCGGGGGAAGTGTCTTCTGGACATGGGCGCCCGGGCGCGTCTCGAAGCTCCAGTGCGACTTCTCGGCCATGATCTCACCGTCTATGTTCAAGGAGTTCATGGTTCCGGTGCTCGAGGAGATGACCGAGCGGGTCTCACACTCGATCTACCATTGGGACGGGCCGGGTGCGGTCGTCCACCATGACTCACTTCTTGCTCTGCCGGACCTCGATATGATCCAATGGACGCCGGGCGCCGGGATTGAGCCGGACTGGCACGAGCGCTGGTGGCCGCTGCACCACAAGACCCTTGATGCAGGCAAGAAACTCATGATAGGCGGAGGAGGAAGGGAACAACTGCTGGCACTCAAGCGCGAGTTTGGCGCGAAGTCCAAAGGCATGCACCTGTCCCTGTGGGCCGAGACTGTCGGGGAGGCGGAGCGTATGATTCAGATGATGGAGTTCTAGGCCGACGGACGCATGTCTTCGGGCTGGATGTGCCTGTTACACAGCTTTGGGACACCTCTGACAGCCGTGTAGGCTTGTCTGCGAAACCCGGACATTCTACCATATAGGACTATTCGGCGACGCCTGCGGGTGCTGTTTCCTCTTGCCGAGGGTCTTTCCCCAGATCGGAAGCAGCTCCAAGGGTGGGTCAGTTTTCGACGCCGATTACCCCCCAAAGTGGGTCATTATTGCACGCCGACTAACACAGGGGCGCCTTGAGCGGGCCATCGCCGGGTGCGATAGGGAGGTCGAAACGCTCCTGGGCAAGCTCGCCCGAGAGGTCGTGTCCGACGAGGATTACCAGCTTCAGCGAGGGCGGCTCAGGGCGGACAAGGATGCCTGGCAGGAGCGCCTGGCCGAGATCGAGCCCCTGATAGCCGACGCGGAGCTATCGGCCCGGGCGGCGGACGCGGTAGCGGACACCCTCGGCGGCGTGAACTTCGAGGAACTCGACCTCCGGGAGCGACGATGGCTCCTTACCCAGCTCGACTTCACCATGACCCTTGCCTGCGAGGACTGGCGGGCGAAGTCCAGCCAGCGGCGGTACGAGATCACAATCCGTTGGGCCGGACAGGCGCTCCTGGGCGAGCAGGTTACTCGCGATTATGTAGGGAGCTCGAAGGAGGCCGGGACAATATCGCGAGTAGCCAGGTCCGACCCCGCCCACCGAATCAGCACATCATAGGTTCGCTCGGTGGACTTCTGGCCCCAGTTCTCGCAGGCCAGCTCCACCCTGAAGTCCAGTTGCCCCAGCAAGGACCGCCGCTCCTCGAGGCCGAGGTCGCAGACGCGTTCGCCAAGGCCCGCTAGGGTATCTGTCACCGTGTCTATCGCCCTGCCGGCCAGCTCCGCGTCCGCGACCATCGGTTCGATCTCCGCCAGCCGCTCCTGCCAGGCCTCCACGTCGGCGGCGATCTGCGGCCGCCGGCGCGCCACTTCGTCGCCGGTCAGATCGCCTGTCTCATACCCCAACACGAGACGGCCGAGCCTGGCCTCTGCATCGGCCACGGCCCGCGCGATTCGCTCCGCTTCCTCCCGCAGCTCGGGTAGCCGCAGCGCCCTCGTCTGGTCGGCATATCGCTGCACCGCCTCGGGGTGCGCCGCCAGTTCCTCCACCAGGCCCCAGGCCTCGGCCTCCAAAGGCTCGGCCGCCACGTATCTGCCCCGGCACGGTTTGTCCACGTTCGCCTTCTTCTTCGAGCAGACGTAGTACCGCACGCAGGGGGTGTCGCTGATCTGGTGGCCGACCATGGGCGAGCCACACTCGACGCAGAAGAGAAAGCCGTTCAGCAGGTGCGCGTGTCGCATCGGCCGTCGCGTCCGCTGCCTATGGTGCGCCCGCGCCTTCTGCGCCGCTCGCCACTGTCTCTCGGTGACGGCCGGCTCTGGTATCAGGTCCTCGCGGCAGAACCAGTCCTGCCCGGCCTCTGTCCACACCCGCCACCTGCCCATATACCGCGGGTCCTTCAGCATATCGGCCACATCGCCCGGGCACCACTGGCCGCCGGGCCGCGTGGTGAGAGCCCGGCGGTTCAACTCGGCCACCAACCCTCGGATGCTGAGGCCGCGCCGGGCGGCCGTCTCGAAGAGTACCCGCACCGTCGCCAGCTCCGACGCCACCGGCTCGAGGCGATTCGGTTTGCCCTTCCGCAGATCCCCCGGAATCCACCTGTAGCCGAACGGCTGCTGCCAGTACACGAAGTTACCTCGCTCCGCATAGGTGCGCCGGCCATTGTCGCACCGCTCCCGGATTCGCCGGGCCTCTTCCTCGGCCAGCAGGCCGGTCACAAAGTACAGCAGCTTGCCCCCGAACTCTTCCAGGTCGACCGGGCCGCGCTCCGTCTGAATGCTCACCTTGGCGCGCCGCAACTTCACGGCGATCTCTGCCGACACGTCGGCATTTCGCGCCAGCCGGTCCTGGTGGTATACGACCAGGTGCCCGAACCGGCCCGCCGTCGCGTCCTTCAGAAGTCGCTGCATCGCCGGCCGGTTGTCGAGTGAGTCCCTGGTCGCGCTCCTGCCGGCGTCCTGGTAGTGCTCCACCACCTCCCAGCCCTCTCGCTCGCAGATCGTCCGTGCTGTGTGCTCCTGCGCCTCCAGCGAGGCCGCGTCCGCCGTCGCCTGTCCGGGTGAGCTTACTCTCGTGTAGATCGCCGCTTTCATCGTTCACCGCTCCTTTTCTCGGGGCCGATCAGTAGGGCGAGCGGTGAGCTTCCCCGCCGACCGGCCCCGGTCGTATATCAAGCTGCCCAGGCTCGCCGCTGCCGCCCGCTTCGTCGGCAGGTTTGAGTGCAGATATCGCGCCGTCGTCGATATGTCCGCATGGCCGAGCAGCTCCTGCACCGTCCGAATGTCGGCCCCGCCCCGCAGTAGCTCGGTCGCGTATGTGTGCCGCAGGGAATGGCAGGTGATTCGCTGGCCGAATCGCCGCAGCGCGGGGAGAAGCGCCGCCGACAAGCAGGCATAGGCTATAGGTTGCCCGTCCGCTTCGTGGATAAGCAGGCGATCACAGCGCGCCTCGCCTCGATCGCCAAGGTAGGCTCGGACCGCCGCGACCGCCTCGGCACACAGGGGCACCGTCCGCTCCTGGTCGCCCTTGCCGTGCCGAACTCGGAGCAGGGCCGCTTCCAAGTCCACGTCGGAGGCCCGCAGCGCCGTCACCTCCCCCGCCCGCAGGCCGGCCGTCAGCATAATCGCCGCCGCCACCTTCGCCCAGGGCCGCTCGATCGACAGAACAAGCTCCCGCGCCTGCTCCTGGCTCAGGCAGTCCGGCGATCGCGTCGCCTTCTTCGGTAGCAGCAGGCCTGTACAGGGATTTCCCGCCACTCGCCCCACGGATTGCAGGTATCGGAAGAAGCTCGACAACGCCGACACCTTCCCCCGCACCGTGGAGGGCGCGCCCGTCAACCTCTGCGCCATGCGCGTCACCAAGTGGCGAGTGATCTTCTCCGGCTCCGGCAAGCCGCCTGTCTCGTCGCGCAGAAGCAGCGCCCATACAGCGAAGGCATACTCCGCGCTCTTGACCGTCGCCGGTGAGCATCGCCGCCACTCAAGATGCTGGATGAAGTCGCCGAAGGCGCGCCCGAACGCGGTCGACTCGTCGAGCGCCACATCCGGCATATCGTCGGGGATTCTCAGCCGCCGCCGCAGGTCCGCCCTCTGCCGGCGCGCTGTGGCCGCGTATGAACAGGGGACTGCCCGCTCCTTGCTCGACCACACGGGCCGGCGGGGGGTCCCATGCTGAGTGAGAATCCGCCACACCACCTGCGCCGATCGCTCTATCAGGGGCGCGATGGCCGGGGCCGAGAGCCCGGCCCCGTAGAGACCGCAGACGTGGCAGACGCAGCGATCGCCCTGGAATATCGGCTCCCACTTCAGGGGCCGCGATGCCCGCTTTCGCACCGCCAATGCCGTCGCCACTTCGCACCTCTCACAAGCAGCAGACCCCAACCGAGCGCAGCGCCTTGGTGAAGGACCGCGGGGTTAGGGTCTGCTCATGTGGTCTGAATGCGAAACGCTCCGCTCGATCCACGATCCTTCACCGCCTCTATTCTAGCCCCTTGGTCCCCCTACGTCAAGGGGCTTGTGTGCTGATTAGGCCCAAATGGCCGAGCCCGTAGAATGCCCTGAGAGCCGTCAGCCCTCCCCCAGGGTGGGTAGGTAGGGGGGAGCTGTAGCAGTGCCAGGGAGAGCCAAGGCGGAGCCTTGTGGGCCGCCGTAGGGGGCGGGGTGCTCCCGCCCCCGCGTGGGGCCAACCGGACAAGATTCCAGCACTGGAAAAATGTCCGGTTCTCGCGCCCGCGCCCGCGTGGGGCCGCCATGAGTTTTTTCAG
>Ga0307379_10003626_pt1 | contig 22336 bp, 20 predicted proteins | sample UN2MG_FD_202237 | JGI IMG/M metagenome (GOLD analysis project Ga0307379, IMG submission 202237) | Soil microbial communities from Risofladan, Vaasa, Finland - UN-2 | ecosystem: Environmental > Terrestrial > Soil > Coastal area > Acid sulfate soil | place: Finland: Risofladan, Vaasa | collected... | reverse complement strand
GTGTTTTACTTCGGCAACGCGGTGGGCGAGTCGTGCAACGCGCCGGCCAACGCGTGGGTGACGGGGGACGACGAGGCGATGGTCCGGAACCATCCGACGTCGGTGTTTTTCCCGGCGGCGGTGGACAACGCGTACGACTTCAACCGGGACCGCGCGGTGAACGGCCAGGACCAGGCGGTGGCCCGCTCCAACGCGACGTCGGTGTTCACGGCGTTGAAGCTGATCACGGTCCCGGGGACTCCGCCGCCGGCGTTGGGCGAAGGCGAGGCCCTTGCGCAGTCGTCGCCGGGGCTCGCGTCCGCTTCGCAGCCGGCCGGGGCGCTGCTGCCGACCTCGCCGGACCTGCCGGCGGACGTGCTGGCCGTGCAGGCCCCCGCGACGGCCCTGCCGACGGCCGAGGCGGCGGCGAGCGCGACCTCCGCGGACGTGACGACGGTGGATGCGTTGGCGGGCGTTCCGACGGCTGAACCGGTACCTGCGGAGGCGGACGGGGACATCCTGGACGTATTGACGGGAAGCCCGCTGGCGATGCCGATTGGGACCTAATCGGTCCATCTGCGGCCGCAAGCCCCATCATTGGCTCGTTCTAGTGCGCGGCTCAACTTGCGTTGTGCGCGGATGGCCGTCCGGCCGATCTCGCTTCCGACCCGCACTGCGGGACAAAGCCCCCGTAGAGGTGTTCAAGGACTACCCGGTTGCGTCGGGGACGCTACAGATCGGCCCCGTGGCGGGGAGAGCAGGATGGCAGCACGACGAAGGTCATATTGGTCTCAACGGGCGGGCGGCCTGCTGCTTGCTGCGGCGGCCGGCGTGTTTGGGCCCGGGGCCGCCATCGCGGAACGGACACCCACCCCCGACGCGCCGATGGGCTTCCGCGGCGACGGTACCGGCCGCTTCCCCGATGCGACCCCCTTGACGGAGTGGTCGGCGGGGGAGAACGTCTTGTGGCGGGCGGACATGCCCGACTGGAGCAATTCCCAGCCGGTCGTCGCCGGGGACTTCGTCTACACGTGCTCGGAGCCGACCACGCTGCTTTGCGTCCGCCGGTCCGACGGCAAGGTGCTCTGGCAGCGCACGCACGACTACGTGGACCTGCTTCCGCCCGAGAAGCGGGAGGAGGTCCTCAAGGAGCTGGTCGGGGCGGAGCGGCTGCGAAAGGCCAAGCTCGATCCGCTCAAGAAGAGGCTCCAGGAGGTCAACCGGGAGCTCCAGCGCCTGCCGAAGGACCCATTCCTCACGCGGCAGAAAGGCTCGCTCCAGCGGGAGGTCCAGAAGCTCCAGGAGAAGCTCGCCGCCCTGGAGGAATACCGCCCGCCGCGCGCCGATCCGGTGCTGGGCCACTCCAACTGCACCCCGGTGGCAGACGGGCAAGGCGTCTTCGCGCTGTTCGGCAATGGCGTGGGGGCCGTGTACGACCTGGAGGGCCGGCAGAAGTGGCTCCGCGCGATTCGCCGGCCGAAGATGCCCCTGGGCTTCTCGATGTCCCCCGTGCTGGCCGGTGAGGCGCTGGTGATGTCGATGGACAAGGAGATCCTGGCCGTCGACTCCCGCACGGGCAAGGACCTGTGGACGGTGAGCACGTACCGGCCGTCGGCGGGGCTGGCGGCGGCGAAGGTCGGGCCCGTGCCGGTGGTCGCCACGGCGGAAGGCAGCGTCATCCGCGCCTCGGACGGGCGGATGATGGCGCGCGTGGAGCAGACGGCCACCACCGCGCTGTGCGCCCCGATGGTCCACGAGGGCGTGCTGTACCTGCTGGGGGCCAACCAGCGATTGCTGATGGAACTGCTGCTGCCGGACGGAGCGGACGGGGTGAAGCTGGAGAGCGTGGCCGCCGGCCAGGCGTTCCTCGGCACCCACTACGGCTCGCCCCTGTACCACAACGGATGCGTGTACTTCTGGGATAAGGGCCACGTGCTCAGCGTCGTGAGCGCCAAGAGCGGGCGGACGATCCGCACGAAGCGGCTGGGGCTGAGCGGCACGGCGTACGCGTCGCCTACGCTGGGCGGCAAGCACATCTTCCTGGGCACGGACGACGGGGCGATCGCGGTGATCGAGCCGGTCATCACCCCCGCGCCCGGCGGCAAGCTCAGCCTGGATCTGAAGGAGGTGGCCGTCAACCGCCTGGACGCGACGCGGAGCAGCCCGGTTTTCGCCGGCAAGTGCATGTTCCTTCGCACGTTGAAGTACCTCTACTGCATCGGCCCCAAGGAAGGCGGACCGGACGGCCCGCCCGGCAAGGACGACAACCCGTTCCGCTTGGGCGTTTACAGCCCGGCGGGCGGGCGGTGAGCCGGCACGACGGTGCCGCCACGGGAGCGTTCGACCGTGAAGAACCAGGAAGGACCCATGAGACCCCACGTTTGCCTGCTTGTGTCTGTGCTCGTGTATTCCTGTGTTTCCTGTCCACCGGCTGGCCTCTGTGGTGAGGCCAATGCCGGCTGGCCCGGCTGGCGGGGGCCCCGTGGCGACGGTAGGTCCGACCAGGTCCCCGAGAAACTCACGGGCGCGAAGCTCCTGTGGCAGAAGCCGATGGCCGGGCCATGCAGCGCGGGCATCGCCGCGGCGGAGGGATTCGTGGTCGTCGCCGACGGGGACGCCAGGAACGACTACTACCGCGGGTACGACTGGGACAGCGGCAAGGAGGCATGGACGCATACCGTGCCGAACGGGGGGAAGCTGGACTACGGCCCGTCGCCCCGGGCGACGCCGCTGATTCACCAGGGGAAGGCGATCTGCGTGGGCGCGTTCGGCGACGTGCACTGCCTCGAGCTCAAGACGGGCAAGGCGATCTGGAAGAAGCACTACAAAGACGATTTCGGCGCGACGAAGCCGCCTGTCTGGGGGCACTGCACCTCGCCGGTCCTCGCGGACGGCAAGGTGGTCCTACATCCCGGCGACATTGTGGCCCTCGACCCGTCCACGGGGAAGGTCGTCTGGAAGGCCGAGGCCGCCGGGCCGAACTACTCGAACTTCCTCGTCGCGACGTTCGGCGGGGTCGCGCAGCTCATCGGCTACGACGCGCGGTCGCTGGGGGCCTGGGACGTCAAGACAGGCAAGCGGCTGTGGGAGATGGAGGTGGACAACTCCAAGGGGTACATCGTCCCCCAGCCGGTGGCCTTGGGCGAGAAGCTGCTGGTGGCCAGCGAGGATGAGGACACCCGCCTGTACAAGTTCGACGCCAAGGGCAAACTGGTAGACCTGCCGGAGGCCGAGAGCGAGGACGTCGCGCCCGAAATGGCCACACCCACCACGGCGGGGCAGGTGGTGCTGGGCATCACGGAGGGGCTGGTCTGCCTGGACCCGAAGGGGAAGCTCAAGACATTGTGGATCCAGGAGAAGGAAGACGCCTTCTATGGCCTGAGCCACATCGTCGCGTGCAAGGACCGGGCGCTGGTGTTCGGGGAGAACGGCACCGTGGTGCTCGTGAAGGCCGCCCCGAAGGGCTGCACGGTCCTCGGCAAGGCCAAGCTGTGCAAGAACACGTGGGCGCACCCGGCCCTGGCCAACGGGCGGGTGTACATCCGCGACGAAAAGCTGTTGTACTGCTACGAGTTGCAGGGCCGGTAGCCGGGGGGCCGCCGGCCGCCATTCGTGGTTGCACGGCGCGCCGGGCTTCGATAGGCTTCGCGTTCTGTCGCGCGGCGGGCGCGACGAGAGGCGACCGGATTCGGTGCGGGGGCCAAGAGAGCGCATATGGTTCGATCGACTGCGAGGCATTCGACTCCGGCGCGTGCGGCGCTGCTTGCGGGTGTGCTGCTGACGTGGGCCGCCGTCTGCACCGGGAACGCGGCCCCCGACAAGCCGAGCAAGGAGCAGCCCGCCGAGCGGCCGGACCCGTGGGCGAGGCTGCTGGAGCGAGGGTGGAAGCAACTGGACCTGGTCAACTACCCCGCAGCGGAGGAGAGCTTCCGGAAGGTCCGCGACGGCCAGCCCAGCCGCAGCCAGCGGGCCGAGGCCCTGTTCGCGCTCGGGCACCTGTGGCAGTACCGCCGGCCGGGGGCGGACATCGACAAGGCCGTCGAGCACTATAGGCAGGTGGCCGGAGAGTTCCAGGACACGCCCTCCTCGGCAATGGCGCTGATGGCGCTGGCGTGCCTGGCCGACATTCCGGAGTACGAGAAGGATCGCAACGTCGGCGAGGCCCGGCGGCTGTACCGTCGGATCATCCAGGAGAAGGCCGGGAGTCTCGCTGTGCACGAGGCGGTGCTTCGCCTGGCGATGACCTACCTGGAGGAGGGCACCGACCCCAACCAGTCCCGGGGCATTCGGATGATCACGGACCACCTGATGGCCCACCCGGACAATGTCCTGGCGGTCGCGATGCACAACCAGGCGGCCACGGCATACCAGGCCCGTGGCGAGATCGCAAGGGCCGTCGAGCAGTACGTCGCCGCAGACGCCGCCGACGAACGGGCCGCCGAGGCCGAGTTGACCGACGCCGAGCGGAAGCTCCCGCTGAAGCGCCGGCTGGACCAACTCGCCCAGAACCGCGTGATGGACGCCGGCTCGCGGGCGAGCCTGTACTTCCGTATCGCCAGGCTGGCCGAGCAGAAGCTCAAGGACTACCCTCTGGCGGTCAAGTGGTACGAGCGGATCGTCTACGAGATCGTACGGGACAACAAGTTCTACGCCGCGAAGCTCTCCGCCGAGCGCTGCCGGAAGCTCGCCCGCCAGGCCGGGGCCGAGGCGCTCCCGCACCCCCTGGCCGGGGAGGGGGCCCGGCCATGACCGACCTGTCCGCCGTCGAGATGGAGAAGCGCCAGGAGCGGAAGGCCCGCTTCCGCAGTTGCGTGGGGCTGGCGTTGCTGGCTGTCGTGACGGGCTGGTCGGTCGTGCACGTGACGATCCGGGCGTTCGGCCCGGACAGCGACACGTCGCTGATCGCCGGCAAGCAGGTGATCCGCTTCGCCCACTGGCAGCTCGAAGGCCGCTGCGTGGAGGCGCTGAACCAGGCCTGCCGCGATTACGAGCGACTCAAGCGCGAGAAGGACGGCATCGACGTGGCCGTCCGTCAGATCGAGATCCCCGAGCGGGCGTACGAGCAGTGGACGCGGACGCAGCTCATCGGTCGGACCGCGCCGGACCTGATCGAGCTGCGGTGGTGGCAGGACCTGGTGGTCCGCTACTTCGTGCCGCTGACGGAGTACGTCGAGCAGCCCAACCCCTGGAACGAGTTCTTCGACAAGCAGCGCGACCCGAACTTCGACCCCGAGCTGGTCGGCCTGCCCTGGCGCGAGACCTACATCGACAACATGCTGGGCGGATGGAACTGGGAACTGCGCGACTACTACGGCATGCCGATGAGCCTGTTCACCATCCGCGTCTATGCGAACAGGACGCTGATGGAGCAGGCCGCCGGCGTGACCGAGCCGCCCCGGACGCTCGGGGAGTTCATGGACATCTGCGAGCGGATCCGGCGTTATGCCGCCGAGAGGCGCAAGGCAGACCCGGACTACCGCCTCGTTCCGATCGCCGGCAGCGACTACACCGCGAGCGTCTTTCGCGGGCGCTACTGGGGCATGGGCACGTGGGGCATGCTGGACGATTACGACGAGAACTGCGACGGCTGGTTCGATGACGCCGAACGGATCGAGGCCGTCTACGGGGGCGAGTTGGACCTGACGGTCGAGCCGAACGTCCGCGCCGGCCACCGCGTCCTGTACGACATCAGCCGGTACTTCAACCCGGGCTTCATGGCCGCCAAGCGGGACCAGTCGGTGCTGCTGTTCGCCCAGAGCAAGGCGGCGATGATCGCCACGGGCACGTGGGACGCCGGCAGCCTGTGGCGGCAGGTCTCCGGGGACTTCGAGATCATGGTCTTCGACTTCCCCATCGCCGCCCCGGACGAGAAGTACGGGCAGTTCCTCCAGCACCGGCTGACCGAGGCCGGAGCGCGTGCGGGCTTCAGCATGGGCCTGACCCGCTTCAGCCAGAACAAGGAGCTGGCGATCGACTTCATGCGCTTCCTGACCAGCCGCCACTACAACGAGAAGCTCAACCGGGCCTTCCGGTGGTTCCCAGCCATCCGGGGCGCCGAGCCGGACCCCATCCTGAAGGCCTTCCGCCCGGAGGAGAAGGGCATCTACGGCGTGTTCGAGATGTTCATCAACCCGGGGGACACGCGGCTGCGGTACGAGCAGAAGTACTTCGGCTACATGAGCCAGTCGGAGCCGACGACGGAGATGTACGTGCAGTTCCTGGCGGACCTGGCCCTGGGGACGGAGGCGTTCCAGGCCCGGCATAGCGACGCCCGGGAGCGTCTCCTGGCCGAGAGGATCCGGGCGCGGCTCGGGGGCGAAGCGCCGACGAAGACGCCCTACGGCTACGAACAGTTTATCCAAGAGTGGCGCGGGGCGCATTACGACGCATTCATCCGCGACTACGCGAAGGACTACTACGACCTGGCTTTGGCGGATTTCCACCGCAACTACGTCAGCTCCTACCAGCGGGTCGTGCAGGCCGGGGCGCCCATCGCGTCGGCCCGCGCGAAGGCGATGCGCCACGGGCTGGAGCCGAGCATCCGCCGGGCCCTGGCGTCGGTCGTGCTCGGGCAGACCACCCGCCAGGCCGAACGGCTGCGCTTCTACAACTCCTACGAGAAGGCCAGGAAGCTGAAGGAGCAGGGCAAGTCCGCCGTCGCGGAGGCCCGGCCGTGAAGATCATCACCTTCCGCCAGCTCCGCCACCTCTGGCCGGTGTATCTGCTTATCCTTCCGTCACTCCTGCTGATCTGTACGTTCTCGTATTACCCGGCGGTCAGCGCGACGTACCACGCGTTTTACCGGTGGAACGGCGACGAGGTCTCCGAGTGGGTGGGCCTGGCGAACTTCGAACGGGCCTTCCAGGATCCAGTGTTGGGCAAGGCGTTCGTCCTGGTGATGATGTTCATCGCCGCGAACCTCGTGAAGATGGTCCCGTCGATCATCACGGCGGTGGTAATCCACCGGCTTACCAGCGACCGGGCGCGGTACCTCTACCGGGTGGCATTCGTCATCCCGATGATCATCCCAGGGATGGTGTGGCTTCTGCTGTGGAAGTACTTCTACGACCCCAGCGTGGGCGTGCTGAACCAGATCCTCGACGCCACGGGCCTGATGAGCGCGCTGAACTGGCTGGACACGGCCATGCCGCGCCTCTCGGAGTTCCTCACGCCGTACGTCCACGACTACCTGGGCAGGCCGTTCGGGAGCCTGTGGGGCTTCGGGCTCCTGGGGGCGGTGGTCCTGGGCTTCCTGGGGGGCTTCCGAGGCATGGTCAAGGGCTGGCTGTGGTGGATCGCCCTCTTCGTGGGGGCATGGTTCCTCTGGGGGCCCGGCGCGAAGGGGTTCAGCATCGCCGGGGTCGCCTGGAGTGAGCACTTCACCGGATGGGAGCCATGGAACTGGGGCTTCTGGTCGAGTGCGTTCTGGATGGAGTTCCTCGGCAGCCGGGTGTTCGTGCTCGGAACGGGGCACGCAGTCTTTCTCCTGCTGGCCTGTGGCATCCCCGCGGAGTTCCTCCGGCGCACCGAGGGCGGCCGGACGGCGCTGAAATGGGTCGGCGGGGGGATCATCGCGGTGTTCGCGGTGCTCGTGCTGGTTTCGGCAACGTGGACCCGGCCCATCGAGGCGTTCGGCAACCCCGATTCCCCGCCGGGCTGGCTGGCCCAGCCGGAGCTCATCCGCCCGGCGATCATCTTCTGGGGCTTTCCGTGGGTGGGCGTAGTGAGCGTGCTGCTGTACCTCTCGGGGCTGGGCAACATCGACCAGAGCATCTATGAGGCCGCTGACATCGACGGCTGCGGGCCGATCCGCAAATTCTGGAACATCGAGCTGCCCCTGATCATGACGCAGATCCGCCTGAACCTGGTGCTGATGATCATCGGCACGCTGACGGGCTGGGGGCTGGTCTTCATCCTGCTGGGCGACACGGGCGGGCCCGAGGGCGTTGGCATGCTGCCGGGGCTGTACATGTTCCACAAGGCCTTCACGGCCGCGGAGGTCGGCTACGCGTGCGCGATCGGGCTGCTGCTGTTCTTCCTGATCGTCTACCTGACCGTGATCAACAACCGGTACGTCCGGGTGAGCAAGTAATGGCGCGAGGCAAGAGGATCACGAGCGGAAGGACCACCAGCCGGTGGGCGGAGCTGACCAAGCACCTGTTTGTTCTCCTGGTGCTCAGCTCGGCGTTCTTCCCGCTGTACATGATGCTCAGCATCTCCACCAAGGACAACCGGATGTTCTTCAAGAACCCGTGGGTCCCGCAGGTGCACGCCGAGGGCGTGAGCAAATGGTGGGAGCTGATCTGCGAGAACTACTGGCTGGGCTGGCAGACGATCGGGGCGAGCATCCCCAACACGATCTTCCTGGCGGTGACGACGACGGCCGGAACGCTGGTGCTCGCGGTCCTCGCGGGCTACGTGTTCGGGCGATACCGCTTCCCCGGCAAGACTGCGCTCTGGTCGGCGTTCATGATCCTGATGCTCATGCCGGGCGTGGCCAACCTCGTGCCGCTGTTCACGCTCCTGCGGACGCTGGGGCTGCTGAACACGTACACGGCCCTGGTGGTCACCGGCTGGGCCGGGGGGCAGGTGTTCAACATCTTCCTGCTGCGCAACTTCATCGAGGACACGCCCGAGGAGCTGTTCGAGGCCGCCGAAGTGGACGGCGCCGGGCACCTCGGGCGGATCTGGCACGTGGTGGTCCCCATGAACGCATCGCTGCTGGCCACGCTGGCGTGCCTGTCGATCGTGGGGGCGTGGAACAACTTCCTGCTGCCGCTGCTGGTGCTTCGCGACCCCGACCGCCTGCCGACGGCGGTGGCGCTCTACCGGCTGGAAGGCGCCTACGTCCGGGAATGGGGGCCGACGATGGCGGCGTTCGGCATCGCGGCGGTCCCCTTGATCATCCTGTTCGTCTTCACGATGCGGTACTTCGTCCGCGGCATCGCCGCCGGATCGATCAAGGGCTAACCGCTTGACCGCGAGGAATCAGACGGCATACTGATAGGCAAGCGCGGCCTTGATGGCCGACCGCTGAGAGCTGAAAGCTTCTGATACGAGGAACACCGGCCATGGCAGAAGTCACGCTGGACAACGTCACGAAGATCTTCCCCGGCGGCGTCGAGGCCGTGAAGAACATGGACCTGGCGATCCGGGACGAGGAGTTCATCGTGCTGGTGGGCCCGTCGGGGTGCGGCAAGAGCACCACGCTCCGGATGGTCGCCGGCCTGGAGGAGATCACCGACGGCACGATCAGCATCGGCGGGAAGGTGGTCAACAACGTCCCGCCGAAGAACCGCGACATCGCGATGGTCTTCCAGAACTACGCCCTCTACCCGCACATGACGGTGTACAAGAACATGGCCTTCGCGTTGAAGCTGCGCCGGTTCCCCAAGGCCGAGATCGACCAGCGCGTCCGCGAGGCGGCGAAGATCCTCGGCATCGGAGAACTGCTCGACCGCAAGCCCAAGGCCTTGTCCGGCGGGCAGAGGCAGCGCGTCGCCGTCGGACGGGCCATCGTCCGCCAGCCCAAGGCGTTCCTGTTTGACGAGCCGCTCAGCAACCTCGACGCCAAGCTCCGTGTCGAGATGCGGGCCGAGCTCAAACGCCTCCATCACACCCTCCAGACCACCACGATCTACGTCACACACGACCAGGAAGAGGCCATGACCCTCGGCGACCGGATCGTGGTGATGAAGGACGGCCTCGTCCAGCAGTGCGGGGCGCCGTTGGAGGTCTACGACACGCCGACCAACCGTTTTGTGGCCGGGTTCGTCGGGACGCCGCCGATGAACTTCTTCACCGGGCAGATCGTCCAGGACGGCGGGCGGGTTTCCTTCGACGAGGGGACGACCCGGCTGCGTCTGACCGAGCAGCAGGCCCAGAAGCTCGCCGGCTGGGTCGGGAAAGAGGTGGTCCTCGGCGTGCGCCCGGAGGCGATGGCCCTGGCGTCCGAGGGCCGGTTCTCCGGTACCGATAATTCCTTGCCCGTGAAGGTCACCGTCGTCGAGCCCCTCGGCGAGAAGATGGACCTGTACACGCACACAGACAAGCACAAGCACATCGTCGCCCGCGTGGACGCCCGCCGGGACATCGGGGCCGACGCGGCCCTGAACCTGCACCTGGACATGACCAAGGTGCACGTCTTCGAGCCGGGAGAAACCGGCGCGAACCTCATCGTGGGCAACGGCAGCAGGGCCTGAATCCCGCCGGCAGCTTCCGGCGCGGTGGATTCTCGGAAGAGGCAAGCCTTTGCGGCCGGCGATGCTCCAGGGCAACACAGAGTTTCCGTAAAGCAACAGATCGGGCCCCTCTTCAGGGCGCCGCTGCGGCGCTCGCTGGATCTTGGCGTTCCACGCAACTGTTTCCTGCCGCAAAGCGTCCGGCTTCCTGTTCGGTGCAACGGGCCTGTGGCGGGTCACCGCGGCATTCTGTTTGCGGCTTCTCCACGGGCGGCTGAGGGTACCATGCGCCAAGCGGATCGACGACGCTTCCGCCGCACCAAGCTGCGCCTGCGTCTGGCGCGCCTGGAGGGCCTGCGGCTGGTGACGGAAACGGCGGACCTCTGGACGGCCGACGTGTCTGCCGGAGGCATGTGCTTCTGCCTGCCGCTCGACGCCGAGCCGGAACTGGGCACGTCCCTGACCTTCGAGTTGAGCGTCCCCCCGGGCGAGGGCTATTCCAGCTCGGGCGGGAAGGCGCGGGGAAGCGGGAAGGTTGTCCGGACGCAACCTGCGCCCACCATGGGGGTCGGGGTTGCCGTCGAGTTCACCAAGCCCCTCGCGCTGGACTTCTGAGCCCCCCCGGGCCTGCCCTGGCCGATTCGCCCCCCCCCGACTACGGCGGGGTTTCGCGGACGGCCTCGTGAATGGCCCGGATGTTCGCCAGCGGGACATCGGGATTGATCGTGTTGGCGGTGAAGAGCACGAGGTGGGCCTCGCCCCGGCAGACGTCGATCGCGTGGCGAGTCTTCCGCCGGACCTGCTCGCCCGTGCAGATCGGCAGTTCCGTCGTCACGGCCAGCGGGCCGAAGATCAGTAGCGGCTCGCCGTCGCGGGTCCGGAGCGACGCGACGTACTCGATCGTCATCCCGCACTCCGGCTGGAAGCCCTGGAGGCCGGCGGCCCCGGCGGACAGCACGATGTCCAGGATCGCCCGGACGTCCCCGTCGCAGTGCCAGACGGGCTTGCAGCCGGCATCCCGCAGCGGCTGGAGGCCGTGACGCAGCGCCGGGCCCCAGTGCTCGGCGAGGAACTCGGGCGAGATCATCGGCCCGCGCTGAGTGCAGATGTCCTCGCCCAGGAAGCACGCCCGGGGGTAGAGGCCCTCTTGAACGGCCCGGGCCACGAGCCGCCCCGCGCAATGCCCCTGTGCCCCGCCCAGCGCGATCAGCTTGGCGGCGCGGCCCGGGTACAGGCCGACCACCAGGAGGTAGTTCTCGTACCCGAAGTCGGCGTACCAGGTCACCTTCGCCCCGCAGGACCACTGGGCGGGCATCCAGAGCATCTCGCCGCAGCGCCGCTGCATCTCGACCAGCCCCGCCCGGAAGGGGGCGTACGCGGCCTCGACGTCAAACGCCGCCTCGTGCTCTGCCGCGGTGGGCAGCTCGTCGATGCGCGAAACGGCCTCTTCCAGTGACATGCCGCCCGACGCGCTCTTGTAAGACTGTGCGTCGACGCAGCGGAAATCTTCCCGCCCGCGCGGGACGAAGATCCCCACCAGGCCGTCGCTGCCCAACTCGCGATACGCCGCGATCGACGCCTCGACGGGGTCGGCCCAGTAGGTCTCGATGTCCACGTTCGCCAGGGCGCAGATGTGCTCCGGGCAGGCGATCCATCCGCCCAGCACGGGGGTTCTGTCCGGCCGCCGCCCGGCAATCACCGCCTCCAGCCGCTCTCGCCGCATCATGGCGGCCTGCTCCCGCTCACCCATGGATCGGTCCTGTCACACCTTCAGCTTCGCCGCCTGCCCCAGCAGCTCGGCATATCGCGCCCGGACGGGCCCCACCTGCTCGGCGAGGAACTCGTCGACCTGCTCTGGCGCGCGGCCGATGAAGGCCTTCGGGTTGAGCACGGCGGCGATGTCCACGGCCGCGAAGGCCTCATCGGCCTTGAGGCGCTCGATCAGGTCGTTGGCCCGGCCGTGGAGCTTGACCTGCTCGCCGGCGGCCAGACTGTGCGTGCGGATGCGCTCGTGCAGGTCCTGGCGGTCGCCGCCGGCCTGCACCGCGGCCATGAGAATGTTCTCCGTGGCCATGAAGGGCAGCTCCGCCCGGACGGCGGCGGCGATCACGGCGGGGTAGACGACCAGGCCCTGGGCAACGTTGAGCGTGATCAGCAGGATCGCGTCGGCCGAGAGAAAGGCCTCGGCCATGGCCAGGCGCTTGTTGGCCGAGTCGTCCAGCGTCCGCTCGAACCACTGCTCGGCGGCGGTGTGGAGGGGGCTGGCGGCGACGTCCATGAGGAACCGCGCGAGGGCCGTCGCCCGCTCGCATCGCATGGGGTTTCGCTTGTAGGCCATCGCGCTGGAGCCGACCTGTCGGGCGCCGAAGGGCTCTTCCATCTCCTTGCGGTGGGCCAGCAGGCGGATGTCGTTGCAGAATTTGTGCACGCTGGCGCCGATCCCGGCGAGGGCCTGGGCGACGGCGGCGTCGACCTTGCGGCTGTACGTCTGCCCGGTGACCGGGGCGATCCGCTCGAAGCCCATCTTCGCGGCGACGAGCTGCTCCAGCCGGCGGACTTTCTCGTGGTCGCCGCCAAACAGGGCCAGGTAGCTCGCCTGCGTGCCCGTGGTGCCCTTGACGCCGCGGAACTCCAGCCCATCCAGCCGGTACTCGAGGTCCGCCAGGTCGCGGAGGAAGTCCGAGCACCACAGGGCCGCCCGCTTGCCCACTGTCGTGAGCTGCGCCGGCTGGAAGTGCGTGAACGCCAGGCACGGCAGGTCGCGGTGCTCGGCCGCGAAGCTCGCCAGCGCGTCGATGACGTTCACCATCCGCCCGATGAGGACCCGCAGCCCCTCGCGCATCTGGATGAGGTCGGTGTTGCAGCCGACGAACTGGCTGGTGGCGCCGAGGTGGAGGATCGGCCGGGCCGCGGGTGCGACCTCGCCGAACGTGTGGATGTGCGCCATCACGTCGTGGCGGAGCTGCTCCTCCAGCTCGGCCGCCCGGGCGAAGTCGATGTCGTCCAGGTGGGCGGCCATCTGGTCGATCTGTTCGGCCGAGATGTCCAGACCCAACTCCCGCTGGGCCTCGGCCAGGGCCAGCCAGAGCCGCCGCCAGGTGGAGTGCTTCCGCTGCTCGCTGAACAGCTCGCGCATCTCGGCGCTGGCATAGCGCGTCTCCAGCGGGCTCCTGTAACTTCGCGTCCCGTCGTCCATGCCCGTGTGCTCCGTTGATCGGCCCGGGCCGGGCTCAAGAGATAAACCGGATGCAGACCGGGTAGCGGTAGGGCTTGCCCTGGTTGACCTCCATCGTCGACAGGATGCCGAAGACGATGTTCACCACGCCCACGGCCGCCAGAATGAAGAAGCCAATGACGATGCACATCGTCGCCGCGCCGACGACCACGCCGATCATCAGCGTCAGCTCGAAGTTGACGACCTCCTTGCCCTGCTGGTCGACGAAGCGGCTGGAGTCCTTCTTGACCAGCCAGAGGATCAGCGGCACGAGAAACCAGGTGAAGATCGCCAGCAGGTGGATGAGCATGGCCGTGCTTCGGGCGTCGTCGTTCTCGGCGCCGACCAGCGTCGGCTGGCCGGGCGGGGGCGTCTGGCCCGGCGAAGGCGGAGGGGCGGAGCCTTGGGGAGCGTCCTGGTTGGGGTCCTGAGTCATGGAGATGTCCTTTCTCTCGTAAGGATTCGCAGCCGCGTTGGTCACGACCCGCGCTTCGGCGGCGTCTGGTGTGTATGCGGCCGGGCGGGGGGCAGCGGAATGAACCGCAGCATCGGCCCGGCGACGCCGGCTGCCCGCTCGGCCTCCAGGAGGCGCTCCCTGGCGTCGGCGTAGCGGGGGTCGGCGTCGAGACAGCACTGGTAGTGGTAGATGGCGTCCTCCCACTCCTGGCGGGCGGTGGCGATCCGTCCCATGTAGTACAGCGCGAACGGGTCGGACGGCTCCCGCGAGAGCGCCTGTTGACATAGTGCCTCGGCCTGCTCGACGTGCCCGACCTCAAACTCCGCCATGACCTTCGGGCGATAGGACGTGTCGTCCAGCGCCGGGCCGCAGCCAACGATGAGCAGACAGGGAACACACGCTTTCACAGTCCATTGCAGCATGGCCTTGCTCCCCGGCGGCCGGCGTCGCGACCCCAGCCACCGTGACGACCGGTTGTTCGCTCCCGGTGCCATGGTAGTATCATACGCATGCCCACGGCGTTTGTCATCCATCTGCACACCGGACACGGGCCGGACCACTTCGACCTGATGATCCAGCACGGCTCGGGCCTGGCGACGTGGCGGCTGGGCAACGACCCCGGGGCCCTGGCCGAGGGAGACGCCATCCCCGCCGCCCGCCTGCCGGATCACCGCCACGCGTACCTGACGTACGAGGGCCCCGTCCGCGGCGGGCGCGGGCAGGTGCGCCGCGTGGACCGAGGGCAATGCGAGCTGCTGGAGGTCTCGGAGACTCGGTGGGAGATCCGGCTGGCGGGGGCTCGATGTCGGGGGCGTTTCGCCCTGCGGCGCAACGAGCACGAGGGCGAGCAGTGGACGTTGCGGCGTGTCGGCGAGCGCGACTCAGCGTGACGCCGCCGCGGTCACGGGGCCGGGGACGTCCAGGCCCGCGGGAGCGGCGTGGAGCGTGAGCGTACCGCCTTTGATGTCGATCCCGTCGATCCGAACCCGCTTGCGGGCGTGCAGCCGCCAGGTGACCTCCGGGTCGATCGGCTTGCCGTCGATGGCGGCGACCACGATGGCCAGCACGCGCGCCACTCCGGCCGACCTGGGGTCGTCGAGGGCGGCGTCGCCAGCCCCCGCGGAGTCAAGCAGCCTCTGGACCACTGTCCGCTTGAGCTCCTCCACACGGTCGCGGACCAGCAGCGGCGGCACGGGCAGGCAGCCGATCCGCGTGCCGGCCAGGCGCACCCGCAGTCGGCCGTCGCCGTCAAACTCGAACCGCAGCGAGGCCGAAAGCACCTTGTCGTGCTGGATCGAGCGGACCATGAGGGTGATCTCGCCGTCGCCGAGGGCGATGGCGGGCTCGGCCAGGCGGGTCCGCTCCATCAGCCGATGGACCTGTCCCCGTTTGCCGCCCCGCTGGTAGGCGATCTCGTCCATGCTGGCCAGCGAACGGTTCATCCAGTCCTCGTCCACCGACCAGGCGAAGGGCTTGACGTCCTCGCCCTCGTTGATGAACGCGAAGACTCGGTTGTAGAAGGTTCGGGTCGCCCGCTCGCGGTCCTCGCGGCCGAGGCGGGCCGGGCGGTAGTCCGCCGGCACCCAACTGGCCATGAGGTACGCCGCGACCGACCCGGCCGAGGCCAGGGCGACCAGCGTCAGCAGCGTTCTTCGGATGGCTCGGGCGCGACGCATCAGCAACTCCGCAAACCACGATAACTTCCCAGGCTTATCGGCGGAAGCGCGGTGCAGGCTTGAGCGCGATCCACCCGAAACCCCGCTGGCCTACTCGATCTCAAAAAACCGCCGCACCAGGCGGCGATACTCCGGCGGAACGCGGCCGGCCGTCAGGGCTTGGCGGGCCTCGTCCTGGGCGGCCGTCCAGGCGTTGGCCAGCGGAACCAGGGCCGCCGCGCCCGCGGCCGGGGCCGTCGAGGGTGCAAGGTTCGCGTCGCGCACGTCGCGGTATTGCGGGTCCCAGACGTGGACCCTTGCGGCGAGGGGCTTTTGGCCGGCTTGGCCGATCAGGCCGTTGGCGTCGGCGGCGACGGGCTTGTTCGCGTCGGCCGAGGCCAGGCGCCCGCCGGCGCCCTGGTCTGCCCCGCCCGGCGCTTCGGCGTCGGTCGGAAGGCCCATCGCGGCGAGCAGCGACCTTGCGATGGCGGCGGCCCGGGCGTCGTCGGCGTCGGCCAGGACGTCCCCAAACTCCCGCAGCCGCTCGGGCAGGTGCTTGTCGGCCTCGGCCGCGATCGCGGCAGCCTTCAGCGCCGCCAGCAGGCGAGGATTATCGCGGACGGCCTCGGCCAGGCGGCGGAGGGTTCGCAGCACTTCCTTCCGCTCCAGGGGCGTGATCTTCTCGGCGTGAGCCTGGATCCGCTCGAAGTTCGCACGGACGGCCACGACGGCCGGCTTCGGCACCAGCCCCAGCGCCCCCCACAGCGCAACGGACAGCCCCAGCGCTCCGGCGGTCGCGCGAGTTCGTCGCCAGGGGACCCGTCGCTCCGGCCGGACCGCCCGCGCCGCGTCCAGGGCCTGTGCGTACACGTGCTCGGCAAGCGGGCGCTCGCCTCCCGCGGCGGCGATCTCGGCGGCCGTGCTGAGCCGCTCGGCGAGGCGCAGGTGCACGTCGTGGTAGATCGCCGCCTCCAGCGGCGTGACGCCCCCCGCTGCGACGACAGCGGCGCCGGCCAGGGCGCCGCAAGGCACCAGCAGCAGCGGGAGGACGAAGCCGCCCAGCGAATCGCTTGCACCGGTGACGACGCCGGCCAAGCCCGCCGCCACAGCCGAAGCCGCCACCGCCGCGACCAGCCGCCCTTCGGCCCGGCTCAGCGACGCTCGCCGCCGGAACGCGCGCCAGGCCGGCAGAAGCACCCCACCCGCGCCCGCCACCAGGCAGAGGGCCACGGCAGCCCAGGGCCGGGCCGGCGCAACCAGCCATGCCGCCTCACACACCGCCGCGGCCAGCCCCGCCGCGGTCGCCCCCACCGCGGCGGACTCGGCGGCCCGAACGGCCCGCAGTCGCCCGGCGGCTGCTTTCAGGATGTTCAGTACCTCGTCGCGCATGTCGGTCGGTCCGGCAACGGCCACCGTATTGGACGATCGGGCGAGGCGGCGGTTCGACACGCCCGGTGGATCACCTGGCCGCCTTCTTCCCTCCGCCACTCTTCTTGGTTGCCTTGGCCGCGGCCCGCTTGACCGGCCAGGGAAGCACGCCGCATCGCCGGGCCCACGCCTCGTACAACGCCGCCAGCTCGCGCACCTTCTCAGGGCGCTCGCCCGCGACGTCGTGCAGTTCGGTCCGGTCGGCGGACAGGTCGTACAGCTCCCACGCCCCGCCGTGCTTCGCCACCAGCTTCCACTGCCCTTTCCGCACGGCGCGGTTGCCCTCGTGCTCCCAGAACAGCGACTCGTGCCCCGCGCGCTGCCGGCCATGGAAGATCGGCAGCAGGCTGCGGCCTTCGACGGGGGTCACTTCCCTGCCGCCGAGATTCCGGGGATACTCCACCCCCGCCACGTCGAGGCAGGTCGGCAGCAGGTCGATGCAATGGCCCACCTGGTCGGTGATCGCCCCGCCCTTGCGGAGGACGGCCGGCCAGTGGGCGATCAGCGGCGTGGCGATCCCGCCCTCGTGCACCCAGTGCTTGTACCTGCGGAACGGCGTGTTGCCGGCGTTGGCCCAGGCCTGGCCGTAGCTGGAGAAGGAATCGCCCGTGCCGACCTGGCCCTTCGACCCTCGGTCAAAGCCGAACACCCCGCCCTCGGCGCAGCCGCCGTTGTCGGACAGGAACATCACCAGCGTGTCGTCCAGGATGCCCAGCTCGCGGAGCTTGTCGATCAGCCGCCCGATGTTGCGGTCCATGCACTCGATCTGGGCGGCGTAGACGGCCATCTTCAGGTCCATCCGGTCTCGCTGCTCGGCCGGGAGGGACTGCCAGTCCGGCGCGTCCCGCGGTGACAGGGCCCACTTGCGGTCGATCAGGCCCATCTCGACCAGCCGCTCATATCGCCGCGCCCGGACGGCCTCGGGGCCCTCGGCATACTTTCGGCGGTACTTCGCGATGTCCTTCGGCCATGCCTGGAGGGGCCAGTGCGGCGAGATGTAGGCCAGGTAGAGGAAGAACGGCACGGCGTCGCGCCGGGCCTCGTCCACGAACCGAATGGCGTAGTCCGTGAAGCCGTCGGTGGAGTACCATCCGTCCGGCGGCGGGTGCTCCTTGTCGTTCAGGTACACCGGCCGCTTGAGGAACTTGCTGGGCCAGAAGTACACCCCCCCGCCGGAGGGCATGCCGTAGAAGCGGTCGAAGCCGCGCCGGGTCGGCAGCATCTCGGGCGCCTCGCCGACGTGCCACTTGCCGGCCATGAGCGTCCGGTAGCCGCCCCGGCGAATCGCCTCGGCAATGGTCACGCAGCGATCGCTCAGGAAGCCCTGGTAGCCCGGCACGCCGTAGTTTGCGGTCATGTGCCCCACGCCCGCCTGATGGGAGTAGAGGCCCGTCAGCAGGCTCGCCCGCGTCGGGCAGCAGCGCGACGTGTTGTAGAACTGCGAGAACCGCAAGCCCCCCGCCGCCAGGCGGTCCAGGTTCGGCGTGTGGATCTCCCCGCCGTAGCAGCCGATGTCCGAGAAGCCCATGTCGTCGGCCATGATCAGGACGATGCTGGGCTTGCCCTTGCCTCGCTCCGCCGCACGCAGCCAGGAGGGCGCAGCCAGCACCCCCCCCGCCGCCGCCAGAGACCTCAGAAAGCCCCGCCGCGTCATCCTCAGTTCGGACATGTCGATCCGCTCCTTTCACCGCCGGTTCGCGTCGGGGGAGAGCCGGCTCCCGCGCAGGCCGATCATGACGGTCTCCTCCGAGTCGACGATCCTGATGATCACGATCTCGCGTCTGCGTCCGGCCTCGTCCATCACCTCGATGACGCTGTCCTCGGGCAGGTCCCGGAACCGTCCGAGCCGCTTCCTTCCGAGGTAGATCTCTACGTCGGCGTCGAGGGGCGAGTCGTCGGTGTCCCTGAGCTTCACCATCAACCCGCCGCCCAGAGAGGCGGTCTTGCGGTACCGATCGTCGTCGCGGCTGATGTGGACGGTCTTGAGGAAGTCGCCCTTGCCCGCCCCGAGGTCCCAGCGGGCCATGGGCCTCTGCTCATACGGGTCTGACGTGCGAGGCGGAATGGTTTCCACGGCCGGGACGGGCCCCGCCCGCTCCGGCTCGGGCAGCTCCCGCACGACGGGCGCCTTCGGCGCCGCGGGCGGCTTGCCGGGCTTGGTCGACCCGGCGGCCGGCTTGGGGCCCACGGGGTGCTTGGGGACCCTCACGTCCTCGATGGGCCTGACCGCGCTGGCGGGCCCGGCCTTTGCGACCACGACGGTCTTCGCGCCGGCCTCGGGCGCCGGCTGGGTCGTTGCCGGACCGTCGGCGTCGGCCGGCCTGGACGTGGGCGGCGCAGGTGCCGGCTTCGTCGTGGGCGCCGTTTCGTTGGCGTCGGCCGGTTGGGGCGGCTGGGCCTTCTCGGCCAGGGCCAGCAGTTCCTGCGACATCGCCTCCGGGTCGAGTGAGTCCTGGGCCAGGCGGGCGTCGTCGGGGTGCTCCCGCTCGATCCTGCGGAACGCCAGGAGGCTGCGGAGGTCGTCCGGGCGGAGGAAGAGGACTTTCAGATGATACCCCGCGGCGCGGTCCCATGCCCCCTGCTTCTCGGCGGCCTGCGCCCGGTCGCGCCAGTACTCGCCGGCCCTCTCGGCCGTGCGCCGCATGCCGTCAATGGCCTCGCCGTCGTCGGCATCGGCCGCGACGACCCTGCGGTATTCCTCGTAGGCGAACTGCGGGTCTGCGCCCTGTTCGTATCGTCGCGCGCGGGCCAGCTCCTCGCTGCATCCGCCGAGAAGCGCGCCCAGGCACGCTGTCAGCCATACGACTCGTCGCGGCAGGTCAGCCATCGTTCCTGCCCCCCATGCGTGCCAGCGGGCGGTCCAGCGGGTGCGGGCCCGCGCCCACGATCCGCGGGGCAATCACCGTGCGGATGAAGTCGGCCCGCGTCACGGTCATGTGCCCACCGTCCCAGCCGTACATGGCGTACTCCGGCCGCCACGGCAGCGAGATGACCTGGCGATACAGTGCCGCCGCCGGCGTGAACGGCTGGGGCAACTGGATGCCGACGAGACCGGCCGGGCGCCCTCGCTCCAGCCCCGCCGGCGCGGCCCCGCGAAGCAAGGCGTCGTGGGGGCTGCTCGTGGCGTACAGCCGCCCGCGGACGTGGCGCAGGGCCCTCGTCAGGTCGTGCCGGCTGGAGACCGACGGCGCCAGCAGCACCACGATGTCCACCTCCACGTTCTCCGGCAGCTTCTCCAGCGCGCCGACGAGGATGCTGGTCCCGGCGGAGTAGCCGATCAGGACGATCTGGCCGTTGGGGTCCGCCTCGCGGAGGCGCGTGATTCGCTCGGCCAGCTTCCGTGTGTCGGGGTGGCCCTCGTCGGCCACGATGTGGTCGTGCAGCGGGCCCAGCAGGCTTTGCCAGCCGAAGCGGTCGACCGGGCCCTCGAAGCCGCCTTCCCGCAGGCCGTCGCGCACGGGCCCATCGCCGCTGTACCAGCCCGCACCGTCCAGGAAGATCGCGCGCGGGCAGGTCATCGGCTCGTCGCAGCCGGTCAGGAACGCCGCTGCCAGGATAATCGCCGCCGTCGGTCGCATCGTGATCGTGAACTCCAGGGCGGGCCCTCCGCGCCCGGTCGCATCCGTCCGGTGCCCCACCGACACCCTGTATCGACACCGCGTGCCGACGTTCGTTAGAGCGCTTTCCGAAGCACCCCGGCCAGCGCCTCGTCCGTCAGCACCACCGGATTGTACCGCATGCTGCTGGACCGCCGCGCGAGGGAAACCATCTCGTCGATCCGCCCCCCCGCCAAGCCGTACTCGCTCAGCGGCGGGACCTTCAGGTCCTTGGCGAGCTGCGCCGCGGCCGCGACGCCCGCATCGACGGCCTGTTCGTCGGCAAGCTCCGCGCGGCCCGTCAGCGCCCTGCCGATGTCGGCGTATCGCCGCAGCACGGGGTGCTCGGGGGACTCGCCCCGCAGCGCCGCGGCGTTGGCGGCCATCACGCCCGGAAGCAGGGCCGCGCAGATGGCCCCGTGCGGAGCGGGGAAGTTCGCCCCGAGCGGCGCGGCGAAGCCGTGCACGGCCCCCAGCCCCGCGTTGGTCAGCGTGATCCCGCTGAGCAGGGCCGCCAGGGCCATGTCGGCGCGGGCGTCGGCGTCGCGGCCGTCCTCGAAGGCACGCCGGAGGCTTCGCGCCGCCCGGCGGATGCCCGCCATCGCCAGGGCGTCGGTGATCGGCTGGGCGCGGTTCGACGTATACGACTCGATGAGCTGGCAGAGGGCGTCCATGCCCGTCTGGGCGGTCACGTCCGGCGGCACGTCGAGGCCCAGCTCCGGGTCCACCACGACCGCCCGCGCCAGGAGCTGCTCGCCGCGAATGCTCGCCTTGAATCTCCTCTCCGGGCAGGCCACCACGGCGTTCTTCGTGACCTCCGCCCCCGTGCCGGCGGTGGTCGGCACGGCGACCCACGGCGCAGAGGGCCGCGTGATCTTCCGCCCCTGCCCGACGACCTCCATGTAGTCCAGCGGCCCGCCGCCGTTGGTCAGCAGGGCGGCGGCAGCCTTGGCCGTATCGATCGCGCTGCCGCCGCCCAGCCCCACGACGACCTCGCAGCCGTCGGCGCGGGCCGTCTCGGTGGCCTCGGCCACGCCGGCGACCGTCGGCTCGCCACGCTGCGGGTACAGCGCGACGCGCACGCCGGCTTCGGTCAGCATCGCCGCCACGCGGTCGGTCACGCCGCCCGCGCCCGGACAGCCGGCGTTCGTCACCAGCAGCGCGATCCGGCCGAACGATCGGACTAGGTCCGGCAGCTCCGCGGCGCGTCCCTGGCCGAAGAGGATCCGGCCGACGCTCAGCAGCTCGAAGCCCCCGGCCTCGCCCGCGGCGGCCATCAGCCCTCTCCGTCGCCGAAGAAGAGGCTGGTGTGCTTGACGCCCTGTCGCGGCTGGGCCATCCAGTCGGCCACTGTCTGGCGCCAGCGGAGGTAATGCTCCGTCTGCTGGTGGGCCGCGAAGTCGTCCTTCGTGCGGTAGCATTCGTACAACAGGAAGCGGTTGGGGTCGTCCTCGGCCCGGCCGACGTCGAACCGCACGTTGCCCGCCTCCTGCCGCGTGTTCTGTGCGTTGTCCCGCGTGGCCTTGATGAACGGATCGGCATAGCCGTCCTTCACGTGCACCGTGACACTCACCACGTACATGCCTCTGTCCTTTCGCTGATCGTTCGGCCGCCCCGGCAGGCCCGGCAGGGCGGCATTATAGCCGGACGGCCTCCCCCGCGGAAGCGGCTTGCCCGGCGCCGGCCGGCCGGGCGCGGAGGCTCCAGTCGAAATGGGGCAAGCCTGCTCAAACGGACTGGCTGTCGGGGGCCGCAGCCCGGCGGCACGGTCGAGGCCTTGGCGCGTCACACGACTCAGGAGGCGGGGGCGCAAGCGTCCGCCGGGG
>Ga0307379_10003625_pt1 | contig 22347 bp, 18 predicted proteins | sample UN2MG_FD_202237 | JGI IMG/M metagenome (GOLD analysis project Ga0307379, IMG submission 202237) | Soil microbial communities from Risofladan, Vaasa, Finland - UN-2 | ecosystem: Environmental > Terrestrial > Soil > Coastal area > Acid sulfate soil | place: Finland: Risofladan, Vaasa | collected... | reverse complement strand
CAATGCCGGAGATGAATGCAACCAACCCAACCAACATAAGGTTAATTCCAATAACAAGACTGAAAATATTATTCAGAGGACCCATTTGGTAGCCTTGAGAAATAGAAGCTAACAATTTTAGTACGTAGTCTGTACCATTATAACAGATGAACTCCATAAAGATTTCCGTAAGGCTTCTTGCAGACGGAAGCGAATGAGAATCTGCGGATTATTTTCAGCGGGATGAAATGTTAAAGTTGAAAATTATAGAATAATGATATGAAGCACGAAGAAAGTCTTCACACAGAGAAACAGGTATTAGCGACAGATTGTATCCATCTACATCAAAAAATAATCAAGAGAATAAGCAGGGGCATTCCTTTTGACAAAAGACCCGACCTCATTCTCTGGGTCTGTTATTTCCCTCTGCCGTGCATTTCTTTAGTTCAATGTCCTGTAATCGTGAAGGGCATCCCATGCCCACATGAAGGACCATATAGCCGAAACTAACCGGGTGATTGAACATTTACGGAAGCTTACCAGTTGCAACTTCCAAGTGATTTTAAATGTTTCGCCCCGGAAGAAACATGTCCTTTTCCTCACTGCCACCTACAAACACTCACCTTTTAAGTGTATCGATCATTGAAGATTTTGAGCTGAAATAAAGAAAAATGCAGTGTCAATGCTCACTTTGACTTAAGTCGAATCGTAAGGAAACAAACTCAAAAAAAGGGCTGCCACTGGCAGCCCTTAAGTAATTCAAATAAAATGGAGTTATTACGAGCCAGGCTGTCCGGGTTGCACTGGACCAATCCTATATGGCCGCATCATCTCGTTGTCCTCATGCTCAACAATATGACAGTGCCAGACAAACTGGCCCGGCGTGTTGAATTGGGCACGGATACGGGTAACTTGGCCGGGATAGGCGATGACCGTGTCTTTAAAACCTGTCTCCCAGGGTTCCGGCGGTATTGGGAGTGAGCCAGGTACAACCTGCACTTCCTGGGTAACCTCGTTTATAAGAATGTCTTGGCGGTCGACCACCTCGAACACGACCTCATGCACGTGCATTGGATGTGCGTCAGCAGTGGTGTTGTACATTTCCCACATTTCTGTGGAGCCGAGTGCGGGATTCTCAGTTACCGGTTCCACCCAGAGCCTCTTCGTCCAGCCGCCCGGAGCGACATTCGGATTACCGGCAACCGTTCCGAGCAGCGCTTCCGCCGGTGCATCATCGAAGAAGGCGGACAACTCTTCAATCAGTGCCAATGGACGGGTCACGGTCTCTGGAGGAAGAGGTGTAATAACCGGTAACTGTAAGAACTGTGGTGGTGTCGTTGGGTCGAGAGCCACTGCCGGTACTACCTGGAACTGCATAATCTGACCGGTGGAAGCTGGATCTGCCGGGTCAAGTGTACTGCCCTCGCCATCGGAAAGCGTACCATCTGAATTGAAGCCCTTGAACGGCTCATCCGGGCCGAGATTGCCGAGGACATAGTTGCCAACTGGCACGTTGGTGAAGTCGACGATGACGTCGGCGCGTTCGGCCAGGCCCATTAAAAGTTGGTTGCCATGCATGTTGGTAATATCCACAGGTGCAGCCAGGAAGCCGCCCTCGTTGCCGATTTGCCAGACTTCGACTCCTGAAATACTGCTGAAGTCTAAGATTAAGAAGCGCGACTGGCAGCCGTTGAGGAAGCGCAAGCGATAACGTCGCTGCTCCACGGTCTGAAAAGGCCACGTGTTACCGTTGACCATGATCATATTGCCGAAGAACTCCGGATTCCAAATCGGCGAGATATCGGTGTCTGGGATGTATGGCCCAGTGATGCCATCGAAAAATTCACGCGTGTTCGGGTAGAACAACGAGCCGTCAGCATTGAAAGCGCGATCCTGAATAGCGATAGGAATCTCGTAGTAAGTCTTGTTTGACGGAAATTTGTCGTTTTCCTTCGGAGCAGGGCCGGGCAGCACGGCGGGCAAGCCAGTTTGCGTGTCGAGCACAGACCCATCTCCATCTGGTCCGCCGCGGATGATATAGAAACCGGCAGGTCCGGCATATACGTTCAAGCGCGTCATGCCAAGCGCATGGTCGTGATACCAGATCGTTGAAGCGCGGTTTGCGTTCGGATACTGAAATGTTGCAAATCCAGGCCCCCAAGTTGCTCCAAAATTGGCTGCTGCTTTGCCGGCGAAGAAATCGTACCAGGTGCCTTCGGTAGCGTAGCCCCCCGGGTTGTTGTTGGCTGCGGGCAGATACCAAGCCTCAGCATAGCCGTCGCTCTCGTCGCCGACACCGACGGCGCCGTGCACATGGGTGACCATCGGAACAGGGCCGGTATAGGTACCAGGTGTACTGGTGAATGTCGGACGCGTGTCGCGGCCTGTTGTCCCGCCAGGTGGGTTTGCCCAGTGAAGGGTCTGGTCCACTGGCAGGAGATGGGACAGGTAGTCGCCGTTTGCGTCGATTAGATCATTGATCCACTTAACACGCACAGGCGTATTCCAATTAGCCTCAATAGTCAGTGATGGCGCATTGTGCAGCAGTAAACCTCTCTTGCTCGCTGAAGCGACAGCTCCATAGCCCCAGACAGTCGTCGGATTGAGGGTGTTGCCCAAATTGTCAACTGGCGGCAGGATTTGCTGTGGGAACTGCCTCATCGAAATTTCATAATAGTCAGCGTTCTTTCCCATCTGTTGTTTGATCTTCCCTGCCTTCGGCATTACAGGCGGTATCAGCATTGGTGTCTGGTACTTAGGAACTGCCAAGGGATCAAGTGTGCCGCCGGGGATCTGTGCATAGACGGTGCGTGTACCCCATTTCAAAGGCAGGCAGAGCGCTAATCCTGCCGCACCGCACAATTTAATAAAGGCCCTTCTCGAAAATCCTTTTGATTTCCTATTTCGTCCCCTATGTCTTCTTGTTTTTCTCATTCTTTACTCCTCCTTTCATGGGTTACTTCAAAATATGTTTTTACGGCTGGTGGCATAATCTCTCTTGATACTCACCTCCCGGTAAATCGAACCACTAAATGCCCGTCCGATTTATTTCAAGTTATTTTTTAGATATTTATCCAATCTATATATTATCAGGTTTTGTTATATAATTTTGTACAAGATTCGTGCTATTTTTCTTGGTAAAATTGCTTTTTGTAAAATATTTCTATCGGTTTTGATTTAAATATAGATAAATTGCATGACGAATACTATCGGTATATTTCTCTTTTTTTTATTGTAATAATTTGTCTATTTTCATATATATAGGAAAATTTCTTACAAAAGCGGTTGTATCAGTTTTCTAAGGAATGGGAAAAAGGTTGAAAATGTTCATGAGAATCTTGCTTTTTTCTTTGATAAAATTAGCTTTTTTATATAAAAGACTGAATGTGTTGATTATCAGGAGTACTCCGCTGCTTATTAGAGAACCTCAATTCTGCGGATAACAGGAAGATATAATGCCTAATAGTTATGAAATGTACTCTATTCTTTGCGCTCTCCTATAATGAGAACTGTCTCTGGCAGATACGCTATACCAATATTTTTAAACCCCGTTTCTGCCAGCCAATGTTTCATCTCTTTGGGGCTATAGCACCGTCCTCTTTCCGTCCCGACAAGCATGTTTACCGAGAATAGTGCGCTATGGGGCGGAGAGGTTCGGTTATCGTTGATGGGGAATTCCTGAACTACAACTTTCCCTCCAAGATTCACCGCGGTTTTGCATTTGCGGAGGAGAGCGATATTCTCTTCTGCAGAAAAAGCATGGAAGATCTGGCTCAATAGAATGAGATCATACCCGGAACCAATGCTGTCAACATGAAAATCACCAGCGATGAACCTGATTCCTTTCACACCTTCACGACGAGCAACTTTTTTAGCAATGTTAATTGTCTCGGGAAGATCAAAGACGGTTGATTGAATCCCTTTCTTTGCCATGGCAATGGCATTAGTCCCCGGTCCGCCTCCCAAGTCAAGCATTGTTTTTATCCCTTTAAGTCCTAATGCTTTGACGAGACTTCCTGTGCGGAGTACCGTTAGGTTATGCATTCCCATGATGAATGACTCGTGGTCAAAGCCACGCCGGGCAGGGCAGCCTGTCCTGACCACATCATCCAAAGCAGAAAAGTTCTCCCACATGGTGGAAGCATGTTTGATGATATCTCCCTGGTAAAGGCGGGTACCTTTTACCAGATAGCGATTGCTCTCCGGAGTATTCCGGTACCTGCCGGTTCTGCTCTTACTGACAAGTCCGATGCCGCTGAGAGCATCAAGCACGATCTCTGTTGCCCGTCGGTCGATGTTCAGCTTTTCTGCAATCTCCGTTGCAGATGAAGCCTTTTTCAGGTTATCAAATATCTTGAGGTTATTTGCTGTCAATATAACCCTTGATGAGACGAATCCCAGATAGAGCTTTCTCATTCCTGCCAAATCATCAGGTACCATTTATTTCCCTCCAATGTGATCAGTAAATCCTTGAATCCTATGATCAATAACCTCAAAGCATTTCATGAAATGACGGGTTGTTTCAAATAAGTCTTCCTTTTATCTTCATCAAATCGCTCAATGGCATACCGGAGCATGGTTCTTGGCATTTCGCTAGAATATTTTTTCAGGAATTGTTCCAATTGTTCCTGATCCCTCTTGCCGACCTCACGCAGCATCCAGCCAACAGCCTTATGGATCAAATCATGCTTGTCATGCATAAGCATTTCCGCAATGCGCAGAGAGTCCTCAAACTGTTGGTTTCTGATAAAGGCAAAAGTCGACATGATTGCTATTCTCCGTTCCCAGAGATTTTTTGACTGTGCAAGTTTTTGCAGGAGAGCCCTGTCACTCAGCAGCAGATAGTCTCCGATGATATGCTGTGCAGAGAGATCAACCAAATCCCAGTTGTTGATACCGCTTGTATTTTTCAGATAAAAATTGAAGATTTCGCTTTTGCCCGTTCTGTCTGATCGCCGATATTTCAAAATGAGAATAAGCAGTGCGACCAATCGATGTTCGTGTATTTTGCCTGAGAGAAGCCTTTGCAAATCATCGAGAGAAAGGTCGGGGTATTTCTTAGCAATTTTCCGCTGCAGGGGGACAGGAATTCCGAAAAAAATATCTCCTTCTCCATACTCACCTTTTCCCGTCTTAAAAAATCTTGAGAGGACCCTTGCCTTTTCAGGATCTTTAAGCTTATCCAAATCCTCTACGATGTCTTCAAAACCCATAATCTCCGGTGAGGATATCGACGGTCCTGCCGTTTTCAAAAATGAGATACCGGATAAATCTTGTCGGACCAAGGTTGTACGTCCATTCCCCGATCAAAACTTCCTATTTATCTTAGGATGATATGCCATTTCCTGTAAAGTGCTTTTTCTCCCATGCAACAGCTTTCTCATACTCACCGAACAACCGCTCCCGTTGCCGGAACTCAGGGCTATGGAGCAGTCTCCTTCCGTTTTTCCTTTCTTCTTTCATGTCACTGTGGAGCATTTCATGGTAGATAATATACCTGATAAAAAAACCGGGGACGGTTTTCCTGTCCAGCACAGGGTTTATCCGGATAGTATTGGTATGCCCACTGTAGCTCCCCAAAATCCGCTTTCTCACAACTCGCCGAGGATTCCGTTTCCCCCAGCTTATGGAAGCAGAAACCCTTCTGCCGAAATACGCATTGTTAAGTGCAGCGAACATTTCCCCCATGTCATGAAACCTGCCCTGTGTGCGGATTTTTACCGGAGGATTAGAACTGCAATCTCTCACTTTTATACAAGCCCTGTTTTCATGGATAAATTTCCTGATGAGCGGTGTCTGGCATTTCCGCTTTTTAATGAAACCGGATATCTCTCTGATGATATCATCGCCGGCTTTGAGAAACATCCAGTGTATTCTGACATTTACCAAATCCGGTCGTGTTCTTATTGAAAGCAGGCTCGTTGCATTATCTGTAATACGAAGCGAAACAGGCTTGCCCGTCATCTTCTCTAAAGAATCCCTCATAGTATCTTTGTTGTTCAAAAACTGCAGGTTTAGCTGAAACATAATTATTCAGTTCGATATTTCATTATATACGAAAGCGGACAGGTTGACAGAATGAGAACTTTATTTATTTAATAAGGGTGAGTTTCGTGTCTGTAAATCTCTATAGATACAGCTTCTCCATTGCATCAATCTGGATAAGGATTAAAGTGTATGACTTCGGAAGGAAAAATAAAAAAGATCTCCCCCTCCAGCTCCCAACCAGCCTGCTATTTCATTGAGATCGATATCCCCCGGAAAGATCCCGCAGGTGAAGGGTCCGCATCTGCTTCACTGGCCTTGACAGAGCAGAAAGTACCGTACAGTCTGGAACTTACATTATGTTCAGAGCTGACGAATGCCCTGTCACGGGAGGTTATTCAGGCGCTATTGCAGCGGATGGACTTCAAACGGATACTGAAAGGCGAACAGTTCATACAGCAGGGAGAGGAAGCAGACCAGTTTTATCTCATTCTGAAAGGTTCATGCATTGTTCGTCTGGAAAAAGACAATATGCTCTATACCATAGCCCAGCTCGGTCCTGGCGATTTAGTCGGAGAGATGGCGGTATTTACCGGTGAAAAACGCAGTGCTGGCGTGGAGGCTGAAACCGATATGGACGTGCTGAGCATGAGCAGGGATCAATTTGAAAAGATTTCAGAGGAATATCCTGAATTCAGAAGTTATTTATCCGAAATAGTTACACATCGGCTGAGCACTTCGAAAATAATGGCCGAGAAAAAAATCGGCAAATACATCCTTACCGAAAAAATCGGCGACGGAGGTTCCAGCATTATTTATAGAGGAATCCACAGTGTACTTAATTTGCCGGTAGCAATAAAGATGTTAAAGCATGAATTAGCCATGGATCCTGATTTTATCCAGATCTTCTCGAATGAAGCAAAGATCGTTGCTCAACTGAACCATCCGCAGATCGTACGGGTGTATGATATTGAGGAACTGTTCCGCACGGTATTTATCATTATGGAATATCTTGAAGGCGTTCCCCTCAGGCAGATGTTGGACAATATAAAAAAAATGCCCCTCGCAAAAACCCTCGACATCGTTCTGCAGGCATGCTACGGCCTTGAATATGCACACAAATACGGTATCATCCACCAGGATATCAATCCAAAAAATATCTTTCTGCAACCTGATGGCAGTGTAAAGATCATCGATTTCGGGTTAGCCTGCCGGACAGGCAGCGTTGATACGAATTTCCTTTTTCCCGGAACGATTTACTACATCTCCCCTGAGCAGATCAAGGGAGATCCTGTTGATGAACGATCGGATATTTATTCCCTGGGGATTACGGTATACGAGATGTTAACCGGCACTTTGCCTTATTCGGGAGATGACATGAAGACTTTGGTCAACTGGCACCTGAACGAAGAGATTCATGACACGCGTTCTTCACTCCCTGATCTCCCGGATGAAATGCATACATTTTTCATGAGATCAATCCGGAAAGACCCTCGTGCACGGTTCAATAATGTTTCTGAAGTTATCGGTCTGCTCAAGCCCCTGGCAGAAAAATTAGGGATCAAGGTCGAGCCAAATTTTTGCATTCAACAGAAAATGATCGGGATGTTTCTCGTGTATCAGGAGCAGCAGCGACTTACGCTCAAACGTCTTATCGAAGAATTCAACAGGAACGTCAGCGAAGCCGGTGCAGTCCTGAAAATTACTCAGTTCGAAGACCTGTAAACGGTCTCAGAATAGTAATTATTCTTCACCCTCTCCCCTGGAGGGAGAGGGCAAGGGTGAGGGGGATCATCCATATTTATATTATTTATGAGACGGTTAATATAAATTACCATATGAAAAAACATGACTCTATAGTGGAAATCCTGGCCCGGGACAGCCGGCTTATCCGCCTGCCGAAAAAGGGCAAGGCCATCTTTATCGGGGATACACACGGTGATTTTGATGCTACGGCGAGTATCTTCCGCCTGTATTTCAAGCCCGGGTATATCCTTGTCTTCCTCGGAGATTACGTTGACAGGGGAGATGAGTCTCTTAAAAACCTGGAGTTTCTCCTGAAAAAGAAAGCAGAAGCTCCCGGACAGATTTTTCTTCTTGCCGGCAACCACGAGGGTCACTGCTCGGTGCCATTCAGCCCTGCTGATTTCTGGGAAAGCCTTGTTCCAAAGGAATATGAATATTTTTCAGAAATCTGCAAGTTATTCTCTTTTGCAGCAGTCACACAAAACGGCCTTTTCGCTGTCCACGGAGCGACCCCTGATCTTACCAGTCTGGAGGAAGTTGATACGGTGCAGCTCTGCAGTGAGCACTGGATGCAACTTACATGGGGTGATTTCATCGAACAACCCGGTGAGTTCCTTGGCGATCAGAGAGGCAGGCCCGCATACGGAGAGGACTATTTCAATCGCACGATGAAGCAGCTTGGATTGCATGTCCTTATAAGATCCCACCAACCGAACATCAATCCGGTCATTTTTACCAAGCGCTGTCTCACCTTAATGACCTCTTACTCCTATACCTTTGAACGCCATGTCGCTATCGTGGATCTTGAAAAGCCGGTAATACGTTCAGTAGATGATCTGGAAATAGTGGAGATTTAGGTTATCATATGTTCAGAAAGCTCAATGTTTCACGCACAGTTAGCATAAATCGTAAAAACATTTCTATAAAGTGAGGATAGAATGAATCATGCAGATGAACTGATTATTGCGAAAGGGAAAGGCCCGTTACCGATTCTTTCTCACATGGCTAACCGTCATGGATTAATCGCCGGAGCCACAGGGACCGGTAAAACGGTTACTCTCCGGGTTATGGCCGAGCATTTCAGCGAGATTGGGGTGCCCGTGTTTATGGCTGATGTTAAGGGTGATCTCTCAGGAATCGCTGTTCCCGGCGGTGACAGCAGTAAGGTGAAAGAGCGCTCCCAACAGTTAGGTCTTGTTGATTTTGCCTACGATGGCTTCCCTGTCATCTTCTGGGATGTTTTCGGGCAGCTTGGGCATCCTCTCCGCACGACAATATCTGAAATGGGCCCGCTTCTCCTGAGCCGTATTCTGAATCTCAACGACATTCAGAGCGGCGTGCTCAGTCTGATATTCAAGATCGCTGATGACAACGGCCTGCTTCTGCTTGACCTCAAGGACCTGCGGGCAATCGTTCAATTTGCGGGAGAAAACGCTTCACAGTTCACGACCGAATACGGGAATATCTCTACCGCAAGCATCGGGGCTATTCAGCGGAATCTTCTTACTCTCGAAGAGCAGGGTGGGGAAAGATTATTCGGCGAACCTGCCCTGAATCTCTTTGACATCATGCAGACAGACAGCAGCGGAAAAGGCATAATCAATATTATGTCCGCTGATAAACTGATACAGTCGCCCAAGGTTTACGCAACACTTCTCCTCTGGATGCTCTCGGAACTCTTCGAACAGCTTCCGGAAGTAGGGGATCCGCCAAAACCGAAACTTGTCTTTTTCTTTGATGAAGCACATCTACTCTTCGATGACACACCAAAGGCACTTGTAGAAAAGATCGAACAGGTCGCCCGTCTGATACGATCAAAAGGAGTCGGGGTCTATTTTATCACGCAGAACCCTCTGGACCTTCCTGAGACAATACTTGGACAGCTTGGCAACAGGGTGCAGCATGCTCTCAGGGCTTTTACAGCAAAGGATCAAAAGGCGGTCAAGGCGGCTGCCGAGACCTTCCGTTCTAATGCAAAGATAGATGCAGGGAAAATTATCACGGAACTTGGTGTCGGAGAAGCACTGGTATCTTTTCTGGATGGGAAAGGTTCTCCATCTGTTGTGGAGAGGGCATTAATTTTCCCCCCGAAAAGCCGCCTCCTCCCTCTGGACCCGCAGGAGCGCTCTCGTGTTATGCAGCAGTCGCTCCTTGCAGGACATTATGAACGAATCGTCGACAGGGAATCAGCCTATGAAAAGCTGAAGGAAAGAGCTGAGCAGGAGAAGGTGCAGCAGCAGGATATGCCTGCACCGGGAGGAAGGGTTGGGCCAAAAACCCAGGGGAAAACGCTCTTCGAGGCGGTTGCAAAAAGCGCTGCGCATGCGATCGGCAGCCAGATCGGTCGCCAGATCATCAGGGGAGTGCTCGGGTCAATACTGGGAGGCAGAAGAAAGTAAAAGGAGAGTGTATGGAAGACATTAAAAAAATTGCGATGAAGATCTTTCATTCCTACGAAGATTTCTATCTTGACAAGGAGAACCGGAAGATATTTGAAGACCTCTTCGACAAGTATCTTATAAAGGTTGATTCGACTGGGAAAATGGAGATTTATGACGCAGTGATTAAGCTCGCAGGCCAATACCGGGATGATTATGACCAAATGGTAAAGACGCTTAAGGCACATTCCCTGCTGCCGGAATAATTTCACTGCAGTGGAATCAACTGAAAGCTACATCAAGTACCATCATAACTGCGAATCCAATCATTGCACCTGCAGTTGCTACTGGAGCACAGGATGCAAATTGTAAAAGCCTCCTATCATGTTGTGCCGGATGCCTGAGTCATTGTTTCTCTCCTTTTTTATACCATTCCTTCATATACAGATTCCTTGCCATAAAATTTCAGGAAAAAGCGCTTCTTTGTCCATAGCCCTGCTCTATTCATAAATAAGGAGAGGTTTTATTTCACCCACGCCTGTCCCGGTCATAGAATCGCACCAACCGTTCCGGCTTGACCCCGAGGAGATAGAGGCTCATCATTGTCCAGTTCCGCAGTGTACAGAAAAGAACGCCTTCTCTTTCCCATCTGCGGGGAGAAGTCTGCACCTTCTGCGGAATAATACCAATTTTATATCCTGATCTTTTCAGACGCCTCATCAATGCAACATCCTCCATGAGAGGAATTTCCGGGAACCCTTTCATCTTTTCGAAATAATTCTTCTTCATGAATATGGCCTGATCACCATAGGGAACCCTTGTGAGGCGGGTGCGGACGGAAACGAACTTTTCTATAACCCTATAGATCAATCTGCCGGATTGAATCCCCAGATCAAAGGCTCCCCCGACATATTCTTCTGCATTAAGGAGAGATGAGATGGTTTCAAAGGCATTCGCAGGAAGTTTTGTATCAGCATGCAGGAATAAAAGGACCTCGCCTCCGGCAGCAGAAGCCCCTTTGTTCATCTGCCTTCCCCTGCCTCTGGCGGACGTCATTTGCATAACCTGCATATTGGTTATTGCTTTCACGGTATTCCTGCGGACATCTCCATCGACGATGATTACCTCGATATCAAATCCTGAGCCGGTTCGATAGACATGTTCAATGGTCTGGTTGATTATAGGAGCCTCATTGAAAACGGGGATGATGACAGAAAATGATGTAAGCACTAATGATTTTTCGTTTGTCCAAAAAGTTTTTCGAAATTATTCCTTATAAACGCCATCGTTCCTGAGTCTGCGAAATCTCTGTTTCTGTTATGTTCGAAAAATGCCCGCAGATCTTCAAGCGTGTCAATATCCCTTTTTTCACGCAGGATATGAACTCTATACCTCTTCTTACGAAATACCTCCATTGTTTCCCTGAACACTTGGTCTGTGCCCCAGTGCATCCCTTCAAATATTTCGGGGGAAAATGTGTCATGCTTAAATCCTATCAGATAATATCCCCCGTCAAGGGATGGCCCAATAACTGCATCGTAGTCATCGAATTCATAGGCTTCGTTTATGATGGTATGTGTCAAATCCGGGATATCGCTTCCGATGAGGAGAACCTTTGCAAATCCTTCTGAGAACGTTGCACGAAATGCGTTCTTCATCCTCTCACCCACGTCTTTCCCCTTCTGGGGCATGTATGAATACCCTTTTCCGAGCCATGCAGAAACTTTATCGAGATCATCAGGCGGATAGAAGCAGAGTTTCAACTGATACCTGCCTGTTTTCAGGGTTTTCAGAATATCAAGGACAAAATTCCTATAGAGGGAGAGCGCACTATCTTCATGAATGTCTTTGGCAAGACGCGACTTTACCGCCCCCTTTTCAGGAAATTTTATGAACAGGAGCATACACTTTTTGTCTGATATCAGGGAATCATTTCCGTATTTCGACAACAACTCGTGTACCTTTCCCTATTTCAGATTCTACGCTTAGTGTTCCGCCTATTGCCTCGGCTCTTTCGCGCATATTGAGCAGACCCCATGTTCCTGCCTCCTTTGCATGATGGGAAACAGATGGATCAAATCCGGTTCCGTCATCGGCAATTTTTAGCAGCACGGTTGTCTCCGATTGCTTCAGGAGTATCGATACGTTTTGTGCCTGTGCATGCTTTGCCACGTTGGTCAATGCCTCCTGGACAATACGGTAGAGGGTTATTTCTGCAACCCCGGTCAGTCGGGGCATATCTTCATCACCGTGGACTGTGACATGCAATCCGGTACGTTTAGAGAATCTATCACAGTGTGATTGTAATGCTGCCAATAATCCGTAGTCATCTAAAACAGCGGGCCGGAGATCGGCGATAACATTCCGGATCGTTTGATTCGTATCCGCCAGGATACCGAGTGAATCACTCAGCCTGGGATCCATCTTACCGGTACGTTTATCTGTTAACGGATTACGCAGAGAGTGCAGATTCATGCCGAGTGCGATCAGGTTTTGACCAACCTCATCGTGCAGTTCCCGTGCGATTCGCTGACGCTCCCGTTCCTGTGCTTCTGCCAAACGTCCGGCAAAGGCCCTCCATTGATCCCGGGAGATTCTCATTTGTTCTTCTGATTTCATCAGTCGTCTTACTTCCATGGCGCGAGACAAAACCAACCTCAGAATTTTCCAGTCTGCAGGCTTCGTTATGTAATCAAACGCCCCCTCTTTCATCGCTTCCACGGCAGTCTGAATTGTGCCGTACCCTGTTACCATGATGCAGATAATCTGGGGATCTATCTCTTTTGCGGTTTTCATGAGGGTAATACCGTCCATCTCAGGCATCATGAGGTCGGTCATAAGAAGGTCGCACCCATGCTCCTGTAAGGCCTCTACTGCATCTCTGCCTGATAGATATCCCTTAGCTTGGTAACCAAGCTCTGACAGAAAATCCCGCATCGCAGTCATGGATTCAATCTCATCATCAACAATGATTATGGTTCCCGGGGGGGTGTTCTGCATCATGCAGGCTTCTCGGTTTTATATATGTTGATCAACTGCTAAGACAGGGCAGACTTGATTCTCTGCACAAGGGTTGCAATATCATTGTTTCTTATCGTCCTTGCGTCCAATACGAGGGTATCTTCCTTGATCCTTGTTATTACCGGTGGAGTACCTTTCCGTAATATTTCTTCGAGTTCATTAACAGATATGCTATCCGGTTTTACCGCTGTTACAAAAGTCGGGAGATCTCTCTCCGGTAACGAACCGCCGCCGGCCCTTGAGGAATCTGCCGTTACCTTGATATGGGCATTTTGTATTTCCTTCTTTAATCTTCTCGCTATGGTATTTGCCCGAACGCGTATCTCTTCAGGTTTCTGCAGGAGCATCCTGAGTGTCGGAATCGAAGCAATCGCCTTTTCTTCATCAACATACTCCATTAAGGTTGCTTCAAACCCGGCAAGAGTCAGCTTGTCTATCCTCACCGCTCTGGTTATCGGGTTTTTCTGGATCCTTTCTATATGTTCTTTTTTCCCTACGATCACACCACCCTGGGGGCCGCCGAGGAGTTTGTCACCGCTGAATGTGGTTAAATCAACACCTGTTTTCACGATCTCCTGCACAGAAGGCTCATCATGAATGCCGTAGGGTTTTAAATCAATGAGACATCCACTTCCGAGGTCATACATAACAGGTATGTGATGCTTCCTGCCCAGGGACACAAGATCTTCTATAGAAACCTCATCGGTAAATCCCACGATCCGGAAATTGGCTTTATGGATTTTCAGAATAAGCGATGTATGCTCATTGATCGCTTTTTCATAGTCGAAAAGATGTGTCTTGTTTGTTGTTCCTACTTCACGGAGTATGGCATTGCTTGATTCCATGACATCAGGCATCCTGAAGGAGCCGCCGATCTCGACAAGTTCTCCCCTCGAAACAATGACTTCTTTCCCTTTTGAAAACGTATTGAGACAGAGGAGGACTGCGGCCGCATTGTTGTTCACAACAAGCGCATCCTCTGCGCCGGTAATCTCCCGGAGAATCCGTTTAATATGGGTATACCGCTTGCCCCTTTTCCCTTTTTCAATATCATATTCAAGGTTAGAATAACTCTCCGAAACCCGCCTGATGTTCTCAAGCACCCGTTCAGAGAGCGTGGACCGCCCAAGGTTTGTATGAATGACAACACCGGTCGCGTTAATAAGCGGTTTCAGGCTGAAAGAAGAGAGGCATGCGATGATATGTTCAATATCCGCCATCAGAACTTCCTCCGAGAGATCGGCGGAACGACCTGCGAGTATCTCCCTTCTCTTTTGATCAATTCCTTCCCGTATGCCCTGCAGGACAAACCTTCTCGGATAGGTATGCAGCAACGCTGTTCCCGGCGCACTCTTTAATAGTTCATCAACCGAAGGGAGTTTGGAGAGGAGGTTCTGTTTCTCATTCATCTAATTTTCTACCATAGAATACAAATAAGGTCAATGCATTTTCTCAGATCGGCGTAGTCCTTCAGTGAAAGGTGGAATTTTGTAGCCGCAGGCTTCAGCCTGCGTTCATCAGCGCAGCCTAAAGGCTGCGGCTACCCCCGTCACTAGTGGGTTACCCCATTGAAACATTTTTATATGGTAAAATATTAGTGTTATGTTCCATGACATCCACGAAGAGTGCGGCGTTTTCGGGATATATGGGCATCCTGAAGCAGCAAACCTCACCTATCTCGGTCTGTATGCACTTCAGCACCGGGGACAGGAAGGCGCTGGTATCTGCTCGTGTGACGGCAAGCAGCTTTTTCTTGAAAAGTCGATGGGTCTCGTTGCCGACGTCTTCAGTGAAAAGCGGCTGAAAAGGCTTCCGGGCTATATGGCAATAGGCCATAACAGATATTCTACAGCCGGCAGCAGTGTGCTGAAGAATGTTCAGCCTATCGTTGCGAATTTCTCTCTCGGGACACTCGCCATCGCACATAACGGCAATCTGGTCAGTGCAGCAGACCTCAGGACTGTCCTTGAGGAAGAAGGCGCGATTTTCCAGTCCTCATCTGACAGCGAAGTTATTGTTCATCTCATTGCCCATGCAAAGGGAAACGAGTTTTATGAACGGGTTGCCCATGCAATTTCACAGGTAAGCGGCTCCTTCAGCCTCATCATTCTCAGGGAAAAAGAACTCATCGCAATCCGTGATCCTTATGGCGTCAGGCCGCTCAGTCTGGGGATGAAGGATGGCGCTTATGTCATCGCATCAGAGACGTGTGCCTTCGACCTCATCAGCGCAACGTACATTCGCGATATTGAACCCGGTGAGATCCTGATCATCAACGAGCAGGGCCTCGAATCCATGAAAATATTAAGCAGTCAGCGAAGGGCGTTCTGCATATTCGAATTCATTTACTTTTCACGCCCCGACAGCAACATCTTTGGCGGACTGAATGTCAATGAAATGAGGAAGGAATTTGGAAGACAGCTTGCCCGGGAGTCCAAGACAGAGGCCGACCTCGTCATCCCGGTCCCGGATTCCGGCGTGCCGGCCGCAATCGGATTCTCGGAGGAGAGCAATATCCCCTTCGATTTTGGTCTCATAAGAAACCATTATGTCGGCAGAACCTTCATAGAGCCGAAAAACAGCATCCGGCACTTCGGTGTCAAGATCAAGCTGAATCCGGTGAGGAAACTCCTTGAAGGCAAAAGACTGATCGTGGTTGATGACTCTATCGTGCGGGGGACAACAAGCAAGAAAATCGTAAAGATGCTGCGGGAAGGCGGAGGAGCAAAAGAGGTTCATTTGAAGATTAGTTCTCCTCCAACGATCGGCCCCTGCTTTTATGGCATAGATACTCCAACAAGAAGCGAACTCATTGCCTCCACCCACCTCCTTGAAGAGATCAGGAAATATGTAACGGCAGATTCCCTCTCGTATCTCAGCATCGAGGGACTTAAGAAAATTGTTCCGGACGCTCATAATTACTGCACTGCCTGTTTCGATTGTGATTATCCTATCAGTTTCCCCGGTGAACACCTCAAACAGATGGAATTTCTCTTCAGGTAAAATTCTGCAGACGGTGATAACCTCCGCTGTACGGGACATTTACCGGGTTAATCTCGGCGTAAAAAAATACGAGCGGGTCATTCTGTTCAACGACAGAATTGCAGAGAACGAAGAACCATCCGAATCCGATAAAGAAAGAAGATCCAAACTCAGATGCCTTGCCCTGCTTGCTGCCGAGATCGGGAAGAAGCTCTGCAAGTCTTTAACATATTGTGAATATCCCGCTACCGGCAGTCACGGTGCAGAGCCCCCCAAAGAACTCTGGAGGCTTGCATTCGGGGATGAGGCAATCAAAGCATTACAGAGAGAACGCCTCCTCTCTCTTCTGCTCGGAAAGAAAGCCCGGGAGAGTGATATTGCAGGGGCTGAGGCTATCATCAGGAGATACAGCGCGCATGCGGTTCATTGTGTTATTGCACTCTCAAATTATTCAACAAGCCACACACGGTTCAGAGATTTACTGACAAGAATCTGTGGCTGCAGATATGCAAGCATGCCGCTTTTTGATGTTTCCATGCTTGAGGGCGCGATGAACGTTGACTGGAAGGCTCTCGCGAAAACCACACATGCATTGGCAAAGGTCGTCAATACTGCTGACTCCATCAGGATCAAAACGCCAAATGGCTCCTCACTTTCCTTTTCTACAAAAGGAAGAAAAGCATTAGCTGATACAGGAATTCTTACAAAGAGAGGGGCTTTTGGTAACCTGCCGGCTGGAGAGGTCTTCCTGGCTCCGGTCGAGGGATCAGCCCAGGGAAGGCTCGTCCTTGAATGGGGGCCTACCAGACAGTTGGCATCCCCGGTTACGCTTACCATTCAGGACGGTTATGTTGCAGACATTTCAGGCACAGACGAGTACGCTGAATATCTCCGCGCAAAGCTCGCTGAAAGAAAGGACAACGGCAATATTGCTGAACTTGGCATCGGCACGAACGGATCAGCAAAAAGACCTGACAATATCCTTGAGTCGGAAAAGATTTTCGGTACGATACATATAGCACTCGGTGACAACAGTTCATTCGGCGGCACGGTCAAAACGCCCTTCCATCAGGATTTTGTATTTTTCAGGCCGACGGTGACATTGATTCATGAGGATGGAAGCAGAAAAGATATTCTAAAGGCCGGAAAGTTACGGTATTAGAATGCTGCTGACGAGAGTGGGCGAAAATACTACTCCCTGCCTGAAACCCCGGTTAAGGTATAATAAATGCGTATGCGTTATGTAATCCTTGGCACAGCCGGACATATTGATCACGGGAAGAGCTCTGTTGTAAAGGCCTTAACGGGCATAGACCCGGATAGGCTGAAAGAAGAGAAAGAGCGGGGCATCACCATAGACCTGGGATTTGCAGACCTGACATACCCGGACGGGCTGACGGTCGGGATTGTTGATGTCCCTGGTCATGAAAGACTCGTAAAAAACATGCTTGCAGGTGCAGGCGGCATAGACCTTGTCCTCCTGGTTATCGCTGCGGACGAAGGAATCATGCCGCAGAGCCGCGAGCATCTTCATATCTGCAACCTCCTGAAGATCAAGTCAGGACTAATCGCAGTCACAAAGGCAGATCTTGTCGAAAAAGACTGGCTTGAACTGATTGAGGATGAAGTAAGGAACTTTGTGAAGGGGACCTTCCTTGACGGCGCATCCATACTCCCTGTCTCATCAAAAACCCTGTTTAACCTCGATGTCCTAAAAGAAAAGATACGGGAAATTGCATTGCAGGTTGAGCCCAAACCGACACGGGGGCTGTTCAGACTTCCGATCGACAGGGTTTTTACCCTAAAGGGTTTCGGGACAGTTGTTACAGGAACTGCCGTTTCAGGGAGCATCTCAATCGATCAGGATGTCGATATCCTTCCAAGCGCTATCAAAAGCAAGGTACGCGGCCTCCACAGCCATGGGAAATCCATACAGACAGCATATGCCGGTCAACGGGTGGCGATCAATCTCCAAGGCGTTGATAAGGAAGCTTTACAGAGGGGGGATACGGTTGTAATACCCGGGCAGCTTACCCCGACAAGGAAGATTGATGCAAAGGTAGAACTGCTTTCGGATGCACCGACCCTCAAGAGCAAGAGCCTCGTTCATTTCCATCTGGGAACATCAGAGACCATCGCACGGGTGATCCTCTTCGGGCAGAATGAGCTGAAGGCACATGAATCCTGTTACTGCCAGTTCAGGCTTCATGAACCCGTCATTGCCATGTCAGGAGACCGGTATATTATCAGAAGATTCTCTCCTGTTGACACGATTGGCGGCGGTGAGGTCCTTGACCCGCTTTCCTTCCGCAGGCACTATAAAGAAGGCCTTGAAGATTTGCAGACATTTGAAACAGGAACTTTATCCGATAAGATCGCTGTCAAGGTCAAACGATCCGGCATCCACGGTATCAACATTTCATTGATTGAAGGCTGGATCAAGGCTGAGATTCCCTCGATCCGGGACGCCATGAAAGAATTGCGGGAGAAGGGCCTTTTGATCCAGTTCGAGGATATCCTGGTTCATAAGAGCGCCCTTGATTCCTTCCGAGAGACGATAAAAAAGATCATGGATGACTTCCATAAGAAAAATCCGCTCAAGCCCGGCATGCTGAAAGAAGAGCTCCGTGCACGTATCGCCATCGAGCCGCGGCTTTTCGGCAACCTGATGCATTCCCTGAAAGAGATTGTGATCGACAAGGAGCTCGTCCGTCTTGCTTCTTTTACCGCCTCCCTGTCGCAGGGCGATGAGACAGTAAAGACAAGCCTTCTCGGACTCCTTGAAAAAAGCGGTTTCCAGCCTCCCCTGAAAGAAGAACTGTCACAGACCTTAAAACTTGATATGAAACGCCTTTCGGATATCCTGAACCTTCTTGCGAAAGAGGGAAGTCTTGTGAGAATCAGCGACACGATGTATATTCCGTCTTCGGTTTTTCAGCAGATGATCGGGAATCTGCAGAATTTTTTCAGGAACAAACCTGAGATGACTGTTGCCGAATTCCGGGATATCCTCAACACCTCCCGGAAGTATGCCCTGCCTCTCCTCGAATACCTCGATTCACACAAGATTACCCTGAGAGTCGGGGATATCAGGAAATTGCTGCTGAAATAGAGGGTTACACGTTCATTCAATACGCCTGAGTAAGCACATCGCATACGCTGCTATGCCCTCACCTCTTCCAAGAAAACCCATCCCCTCATTGGTCTTAGCCTTGATATTCATCGCACCGGATGGGATACCCGATTGTGACAGAACCTGTTTCATATCTTCTATATATGGGGCGAGCCGGGGGGTTTCCGCAATGATTACCGAGTCCACCCATGAGACCTCATATCCATTGAAGCGCATAAGTTCAACAATCTGCCCGAGCAGATGAATGCTCGACACATCTTTCCATTGCGGGTCATTATCCGGGAAATGCTTCCCTATGTCACCGAGGCCGAGTGCTCCGATCAGTGAATCCATGATGGCATGGCAGAGCACATCGGCATCAGAGTGGCCGAGAAGACCCTTTACGAAGGGAATCTCGACTCCTCCGAGAATCAATTTCCTTCCCTCAACAAGTTTGTGAGAGTCATATCCAATGCCGACACGCATACCGTAAACCCCCAAATCCTAAACTCTCATACCTAAATTCTCAATAAAGCTTCTGCTATGATGAGGTCCTCCGGGGTTGTAATTTTGATATTCCGGTAAGACCCCATGATGATCCTTATCCGCCCGCCGCATCGCTCCAGCAGTGCAGCGTCATCTGTTGCATACTGTCTTTTCTCCATTGCCTGCCCGTATGCGTTCAATATTTTTTCGTACAGGAAAATCTGTGGCGTCTGGACAGCCCAGAGATCATCCCGTTTCAAAGTCCCCCTGACTAAGCCCTTCTCTGCTTCTTTTATGGTATCTTTCACCGGGACTCCAGGAATAATTCCGTCACAGGTCTCTTTACTCCTCATCATCTCTGCTATCATCCCTTCAATAAACTCCTTTTCCGCGAGAGGTCTGGCTCCGTCATGGATAAGCACGATACAGCGCTTATCCTCAATAAGCCTGAGGCCGTTATAGACAGAATCCTGCCGCTCTTTTCCTCCCAGTGCTATCCGTTTTATCTTTGAGATGCCATACTCTTCAAAAATCTTCTGCCCGCTTCCGGTATCCTCTTTTCTGAGAACCGGGATGATCTCCGTTATCTCCGGAATCGCCTGCAATGCTTCAAGGGGCCAAATTATGAGCGGCTTGCCGCCAAGGTACCGGAATGGTTTATCTTTTCCGGGACCAAATCGCTTACCTAATCCGGCCGCCGGTATAATTGCATTGACCTTGCACTGCTGAAGCGTTTTCATTAGGCATCATTCATAAACTGCACCGTAGTCCCGAATGCTTTCGGGACGAGGCATCTCAAATATCCCCTCCCTTGAGGGGAGGGGATTAAGGGGAGGGTGTTGAAAATAATTTCGATCTAACACCCTCTCCCTAACCCTCCCCCCTCAAGGGGGAGGGAATAATTTGTATGCTTATGACCTGATTCGTGTGCATAAGCTATTTAGCTACAACTTTCAGCTCCTCTCGTTCATAATCCTCCTTAAGCTTGGAGAATATCATCCTGCCGGCCGTTGTCTGAAGCACACTGGTCACCGTAACTTCCGTATTTTTCCCGATCAGTCTTCGTGCGTTCTCCACAACAACCATGGTTCCGTCATCGAGATACGCAACTCCCTGGTTGTACTCTTTCCCTTCCTTGAGAACGAATACCTTCATGGCCTCGCCGGGGAGCACAACCGGTTTCAATGAGTTGGCCAGTTCATTGATATTTAGGACGGATACCCCCTGAAGTTCTGCAACTTTATTCAGGTTGAAATCGTTTGTGATGACTTTTGCATGTATTACCTTTGCCAATGCAACGAGCTTTGCATCAACCTCTCTGATTTTCGGAAAATCTTCTTCAACGATCCGCACGGTAATCCGGGACATCTTCTGAATCCTGTGGAGTATGTCAAGCCCCCTCCTGCCCCTCGCACGCTTCATGGGGTCAGCTGAGTCAGCAATATGCTGTAATTCCTGCAGAATAAACTGTGGGACGATAAAGCTCCCTTCGAGGAAGCCTGTTTCGCAGATATCGGCAATCCTGCCGTCGATGATGACACTTGTATCGAGAAGTTTCAGATTTTCTTCGATGCCCTGCCCGCGGAAAACCCTGAAAAGGCTCGACAGAGAAAGGGTCTTGCCCCTGCTCAATCCGATCAGCAGACCACCGTATCCGAATACGACCATTAATCCGACAGAAATAGTCCTGATGTCCTCACCGAGGAACAGCTGTAAAGGCAGCATGACAAGGTATGCAAACAGGAGCCCGCACGAAATACCGAATAACCCCGCGATAATTGAACCGAGTTCGATTTTCTTGAACTTCATCTCCGCTGTTATTGCAAGGAGTCCTAAGAAAAAACCTGCCAAAATACCATACACTTCATAATGATATTTAAGACCGATAATGTATCCTGAAAAAACAAAAAGTAAAAGGATAACAATTCTTGAAATAAGAAACACTGTTTTCACCTCCTTTCCTGTTTAGAGTATGATACATAGCGAACTTTATTCCGATGATTGTCATTATCCGGCTTGCTTGCCCGCCGTTTTTTGGAGGGATCGGATAATCCAGCTTTTTCTCTGGATTGCCCGTTCAAGTCGGGCAATGACAGAACCAAAAGATCTCAGATTTTTTTCTAACCGGGTTTATTATGCCTTAAGGATAACATAAAACTTTTTGCCGCCTCTGTTAATAAAAAGAAGCATTGAATCATTCCTCTTCGTACTTGTGAGGACCCGGTTATACGTCGCAAGATTATCTATCTCCTTTTTATTTATCTCCTTGATAATATCCCCTTTTTTCATTTCGGCTTCGTCTGCCGGACTTCCCGGCTCTACCCTAACAACCACAACTCCTTTCTCTTCTTTGTTAAACCCAAGCTGTCTGACAATCTCTTTGGTAAGATCCATAACCGCTAAGCCTGTAAGCACCTTGGCCTCTGCTTCATTGGGTAAACTATCCGGGACAACTTCAGCAACTTCCCTCGGCAGTTCCACGATATTGACCTGCATAGTCAATTCCTTGCCGGCGCGGAGTATCTTCAAAGCAAGTGCACTGCCTGCCTTGCTCTGGGCAACAAGGTTTCGCAGGCTGCTTACATCTTTCACTTCCTTGCCGTTAAATTCAACAATAATATCGCCGCGCATAATACCGGCCTTTGCTGCCGGGCTATC
>Ga0307379_10003624_pt1 | contig 22348 bp, 21 predicted proteins | sample UN2MG_FD_202237 | JGI IMG/M metagenome (GOLD analysis project Ga0307379, IMG submission 202237) | Soil microbial communities from Risofladan, Vaasa, Finland - UN-2 | ecosystem: Environmental > Terrestrial > Soil > Coastal area > Acid sulfate soil | place: Finland: Risofladan, Vaasa | collected... | reverse complement strand
TATCACAAAAGACAACCTTTGAAGCCTTTACCGCTGATGAGCACTGCCTTACGATGGATACTTCTGATGAGTCATATGTGTATCGCAGGGGTTTCTTTCAGATGCTTCTTTCATATTTTAGTCAGGTGATATGATGGAGATATCAGGCTATATAATCGAGTTGGAAAACGCCGCGATGATTATTAAAGAAAAAGGATACAAAACGATCGCAGTCCAGGTCCCAGAGGGACTCAAACGCAGCATTTTTCCTTTGGTTGAATTTCTCAAGAAGGAAACCGCTGCAACCGTGCTTGTGTCTGCGGACCTGTGTTTCGGTGCTTGTGATGTCATAAACTATGAACTAAGGAACATGGATGTGGACTGTGTGATTCATATTGGACACACGGCGATTGCTGATGTAGAAAATTTTTGGATTCCAACTATTTTTGTAAATGCGCAATCGACGATGGATGTCTCCAAAGTCGTTGAAAAAGCAATTCCTTTGTTAGAAGGGAAAAAAATAGGGCTTGTCACCACCGCACAGCACCTTCATACACTTGAGACCGTTGCTGGTATTTTGAAGAAACACAACCTTGAACCATTCATCGCAGAGGGCGATGAACGAATTGCTGTAAAGGGTCAGGTCCTCGGCTGTAATTTTTCTGTTGGAGCGAAGATAGCTGAGCATGTTGATTGCTTTTTATTTGTTGGGAGCGGTACGTTTCACCCAGTTGGCCTTTTAATGAGTACAAAAAAACCAGTGATTGCGGCTGATCCTTATACCACTACGGTGAAAAAACAAGAAATCGAGGATATGAAGAATAATATGTTACGACAGCGGTACGGTGCCATTATCGCATGCAGAAATGCACGGCGTTTCGGAATTCTCATTGGAGTAAAACGTGGCCAACAACGCATTAAACTTGCTTATGAGATACAACAAATGCTTGATTCTGCTGGTAAGCATTCCTTGATGATAACGCAGGATGAGTTTTCCCCGGTGTCTCTGCAAAGGTTTGATTTAGATTGTTATGTATCAACAGCGTGTCCACGGATAGCGATTGATGACTATTTGCAGTATAAGAAACCGATAATTACCCCTGTCGAACTGGAGATTGTCTTGGGAAGACGCGAATGGGAGACCTATGTTTTTGATGAGATTCTTTCCTAAGTCTTCAAAGCTTTTTTAAGCTCTTGTCGTCTCATGGTGTGTGTCATGACGGTACTATCTCTTGGATGTCGGCCTTTGGATGATTTGTTAGGGAGAGGCCTCGAAAGTGGAGTCATTACACGAATCTACGGTGAGGCTGGCTCAGGAAAAACAAATTTATGTCTCCAAGCGGCTCGGCAATGTGTCCGTTCCGGTAAGAAGGTCGCATATATTGATACCGAAGGTGTTTCGGTCGAACGGATTCGACAGATCTGTGTGGACTGCGATTATAAGAAAATCCTCGGTGATATCCTCTTTTTTAGTCCGACCTCGTTTGAATCGCAGGAACAGATGATTTGCGATGCGATCGAAACAAAAGGATTAGGTCTTATTGTTGTTGATACCATCACAATGTTTTATCGGTTAAACCTTGAGAATGATCGGGAAGGTGGAATTCGTTCCTTCACCAGACAAGTAACAAACCTGCAGGTTGCTGCACGACAAAAAGATTTATTTGTCATCATTACCGAGCAGGTTTATACTGATAAAGCTGGTGAGGTCAAACCATTCACAAACCGGGATGCTGAGCATATGACAAAAACCATTCTGCGTCTTGATCGAAAAGGAATAGGGCAACGGGAAGCGACAATCATCAAACACCGGTCACAGCCAGAAGGAAAAAAAGCATGTTTCCGGATTTATACAGTAGGTTTAGAATAGAATTAAGAATGGTTAGGGGCTTGTTTTTTCAGGCCCGGTGATTGGGAAACCTGCAGATTCGTCTTGGATAGCGCACTCTTTGATATTCCACCCAGAATTAAGTAGAATGTTCAGGATACAGACTTCATCTCTTTCCCCAAGATACAGTAATTACTCTATATATTAATCTTTTAAATATGAAATTTTTATAACGAATACGTTGAAACAAAAATTAAAACAAAAAACTAAAACTATTTAACAGAAATTATGATTTAATGGACAACTATGGATGAACACGAGGTAATCAGCTATAAAACACTGCGCAGACTCCAGCAAGGGGAACAAACCTCATCTGTTCTTATAAAAATCAATGTGAATTTCTACCAGGATCTTTCTCTTTATATGAAAACCTTGGAACGAAGCGTTGAGGATGAAAAGAATCCACTGAAACTCAAACTCTTCACCGATGAAATCCAAAATACAAAAAAAATTGCGAACAGTATCTATGAGCTTCGGGAGAAAAAAATTGTCCAAGCAGCACTTGCCACCGCGCGTGGCGCGACTCCTGATCTGAAGAACCTCCTAGATAGCGAAAAAAAATTATATACTAATTTAGTAGAACAGATCATGATTTCTCGTAAAGAAATCTTTGAAGAACCAGCAGATCATCGTCTAAAAAAACAACCAGCGGCACCCTTTGTTGATCAACCGAAGCGAGATCCGAATACAAATCCAATCGTCCGTGTCTTAGAAGATACCCCTGAATTTATCGGCACTGATGGGAAAGCGTATTCGTTGCGCAAAGAAGACGTGCTTTCCCTACCCAGCGAAATGAACGAGATGCTCCAGAAAAAAAAGGTAGTTACACAGATAAAATAGGGCACCCTACATTTTTATATACCTTTCTTACTTACGGTTACAATCGAACTGTGATATCTATGAAGATGCCCAGGAAAATCAAACGATACTGTCGGTTCTGCAAAAAGCATACCCTTCACGAAGTTGACAAAATGAGAAAACGAAAAGCTAGTGAGCTGAAACGAGGACAACGACGGTTTAGACGAGCAACAAGCGGTTATGGAGGATTTCCACGACCAAAACCTGAAGGACGAGAGAAAACCAGCCGGCGGATAGCAACTCGATTCACGTGTACAGTATGTAAAAAAATGCATCAGCCACCAAGTATCCGGTCAAAAAAATTTGAGATAGAAGGTGAGTAAAGTCATGGATCAACCAAAAAGCAGGTTCATTAAAGTACGGTGCAATGATTGTGAAAATGAACAAGTCCTGTTTGATAAGGCAAGTACTACGGTCCTATGCCATATTTGTGGGAGTAAATTAGCAACCCCAAATGGTGGGAAAGCTCATATTAAAGGAACCATTTTAGAAACCATTGAATAAGGTTTTTCTGCATGTTAAAGAAGGAGTATCCTGAAGAAGGAGAACTTATTGTTGGTACGATAACCAAAGTCCAAGGGTTTGGTGCATTTGTATCTCTTGATGAATACCCCAATAAAGAAGGGTTCATCCATATTTCTGAAATAGCGACTGGATGGGTAAAACGTATCCGTAATTTTGTACGAGAGAAACAGAAAGTCGTCTGTAAAGTTGTCCATGTCGATGCAGCAAAGAAACATATTGATCTTTCTCTTAAAAAAGTCAATGATCACCAGCGACGGGAGAAAATCCAGGATTGGAAGAATGCACAAAAAGCAACCAAACTCTTTGAAATGGTTGCACAAGTGCTTGGGAAATCAATTGAGCAGTGTTATAGAGAATTCGGTGATGCGTTGGTTAAGAAATATGGGACGATGTATGCAGCATTTGAAGAATGCGCCTATGATGCAAGCACCTTGAAAAACGATGGTTTTTCAGGGGATTGGCTTAAAAAATTCGAGGAGGTTGCCAAGAGTAGTATTACCGTTCCTTTCGTTGAAATAAAAGGTATGCTACTACTTACTTCATATCTGCCTGATGGGATAACTCATATTAAGGAGGCACTAAACCAAGCGGAAAAAAGCGAGTTCGATGACGTGAGCATTGATATTAAATACATTGGTGCACCTCGATACATGGTTAAAGTAAAAGCTCCAGATTATAAGATTGCGGAATCACAGATGAAAAAAGCGGTTGAACGTGCAGAATCATATATGAAAAAAACGAAAGGCGAATGCGAGTTTCAACGCGAACTTGAAGCATAATGTCTGAAATACTTTATTGTACACAATGTAACCGGTACACCATTCATCCAATATGTAGTAGTTGTAAAGGAAAAACAGGGTCAAATAAGCCTGCACGGTTTTCACCACAGGATCATTATGGGAAGTATCGGCGGGCGTTAAAAAAAAGAAATGAGGACGAACTGAGAAAATGAAATTAGTAGAAATCAAATATTTGGAGAAAAAACCGAAGCTTAAAAATCCAATTTTTATCGAAGGATTGCCTGGGATCGGGAATGTTGGGAAACTTGCCGTGGAACATCTGATTGATACGATGAAAGCAAAAAAATTCGCTGAGGTGTACAGTAAGGATTTTCCTCCACAAGTATTCATTAACCCCGATGGGACTGTTAAGTTGGTCAACAACGAGTTTTTTTACTGGAAAGCAAAAAAGCGAGGTCAACGAGATATCGTTTTTTTAACAGGGGATTATCAAGGGCTCTCATCACAGGGGCAGTATGAGCTTGCGGAGTCCATCCTTGATATCGTTCAAGAGCTTGGTGTGAAGCAAATGTTTACCCTTGGTGGGTATGGTCTTGGTCGGGAAATCAAAGAACCAAAGGTACTTTTTGCAACGACTGATGTTAATCTAGTGAAAACCATGAAAAAATATGGAGCGGTTTTTAAGAAAAACGAGCCTGGTGGTGGGATCATTGGTGCAAGTGGTTTGCTGCTTGGTTTAGGCAAGCTCCGCGGTATGGTCGGTACCTGTTTTATGGGTGAAACCCCAGGGTATCTTGTCGATCCGAAGAGCGCGAAAGCAGTCTTGAAGGTTCTTACCAAGGCGGTGAATGTCGATATCGATCTCTCGCGACTTGAGGAGAAAGCAAAAGAGATAGAGTACATCGCTCAGCAGCTTAATGAAATGGAAACCATGGTGAAAGAAAAACCAGAGGACATCCGGTACATCGGGTAATCTCTTCATCATTTTTTTTCTTTTTTTTCTGTAAAACTAAATAAAAAAATGAAGAAAAAAAGAGATTGATATTAGATACGTATGAAAAAGAGTAAAATCTTTGCATTTTTTTCTATCATTATCTCTTTAACGTTTGCTGCAGATACTCGAATGGATATCATTATTTGACCAAAGCCAAAGAATGGCCCGATTCCAATTCCCATTCCAAAACCCGGTAAAAGTTCTGAGGTGTTACCATTACCCTGAACATTGATATGTCTAAGAATCCCACCTTTAATTGAGATATTTACAACAACGTCCCATGCGGTGTAGTTCCCAATATTTGTTATCACAAACGAGGTTCCTAGGACTCCGCCTTTCATGCTGACATTTAGGAATGTCTCCCTCAGTCCATAGGTTTTAAAACATCCGTCAACATCGGTAAATTCCGTCCAGGTGTTTCCATTATCGACGGAGAGGAACACGGTTCCATTTGGGTAGATGTTTGTACCGTTCCCAGCGATCCAATAAAAATTCCCGGTAATATTTGTCGTATAGACAACGATATAATAGGTCTGTCCTGGGGTTACCCAGAGATCATCAAAGTTAATATCGATCCAGCCGAGTTGTTCCTGCGTCGGAGTTCCATTCACCACAGAGAATTCGTTTGGTTCAAGTGAAATTGTAGCCAGGTTTTCGCCAGTGAGATTATCACGAATCGCGGCAACACAGGGCTTTATGGTTGACTTATTACATGCCATGAGGAATTGCGTTCGCGTTAAGAGTTCTTTTTGTGGTATAAACGACTGTGCTACCGAGAGATTTATATAGGAGCCAAGATACGCATATCCTAAGGCTAATACTCCATCAAATTCAGTCATTGATTGATCAAGTTCATCGACATAGGGTGATTGGGTACTTTGGTTTTTTTGAGAGTTTTTCTCTTTTTCAAGTGTTCCTGCGGCACCTGCACCGAGTCCACTAAGGACTATAATCCCAATAATAAGAAATGATACTAGTTTTTTCATATTCTTTCTCTCCCTTTCTTTTAGTTATAAAATATCATAACACTTGAGTATATAAATATTTTTATAGCTTCGATGATTGAGGTAATAAATTATTTAAAAGAACAGAATGAATCGTATTATCTCTTTTTTAGATGGTTCAATGAATTTTTAGAGAAAAGCTCTAAGATGTTTGTTTCAAACTGCTTTAGATCAGAGACGATATATGGACCTGTGCTGTGTTTCTTTCTATCAAGATAGTACGAGGTAATGCCGAGTCTTTGTGGGGAAAGATAATCGAATTCTTTATGATCGCCAACATGTATCATTTCCTGTGGTGTAATCTTTAGATTTTTGCAGATCATCGCATAGAAATCCGTGACTTTTTTCACTGTGTGAAAATCTGAGGTTGATGAAAAAATATTATTGAAATAGTCACTCAGTTTGGATTGTCTGAGTTGGACTTGTATGAATTCTTTCTTGGCGTTGGAACTGATGATGAGGCTGTAGTTTGTTGATAATTGGTTGAGGACTGAGGGGACTTCAGGGTAGATTTCAACGTTTTTTCGGTATAGTGAAAGCATTTTTTTCCAATCGGTTTGAAGATTGAAACGATCGAACCAGTACCCAGGGTCGTACCATTCAATCTGATTGTCTCCTATTTTTTCATATTCTTCGAAGAGATATTTCTTTGCTGCTTTTACAGTGAGATGATGTTGTCTGGCGTAGAGTCTTGGTACACCTTCGAGCCAGAATGCATCAGCGAATCGATGGGTGGCAATCGTCCCGTCGAAGTCAAAAGAGATTACTTTGATCATGTGGTTCGTGGGTACATCCTGTCGTCTTTTAAAGGTATTCTACAGGGGATTACATGGGTTTCGCAGGGGGATTTTCTGGTTGCGGTTTTTTCTTCTTTATCAGGTTGAATCCGATGATGACGAGGATACCAACACTGATGAGTACCATTGCGATGAGAGCGAGGGTGGCGACATCGTTATTGGTAAAGCCGGGGGATGTTTGTTTAATCCAGATGCCAAGTAGTGCCCAGAGGACCACAAGGCTATAGGCGATATCCTTTCGAAGAGCAAGCATGAGCAGGGTGATAAGTACCCCAACACTAATGACTAGAATAGTCCAGATGACGGGACTGATTCCAAGGCCATCCCATTTGACAAAGACGAGGAACGCAGTGACATTTGCAATAGTGGCAACCGTGATCCAGCCGAGATAGACACTGATTGGAACATGGACAAAGATCTTTTCTGTCATCGTTACATTTGATCTTCCAATATTGAGGCGAAGATAAATTGCAAGAAGTGAAAAGAGAAGGATAATCATCATGAGTACGGATAGGCCGATGTATTCATAGTGCCAGAGGAAAATCCAGGTGCTGTTTGCGACGCTACTCATTATAAATAAAACGGTAATCTGTTGCATAAATGGCATTTCGATTTCCACTTTTTTAAACAGGTCTCGTGCTTGGTACACAGCGAAGGCAACCCAGAGAATGTAAATAATGCTCCAGATGGAAAAGGTAATGCCTGCCGGTACGAATAGGTTTGGTAGTGCGTCTGATAGTTCTTGGGTGGTTTTGTTGTTGAGTGGAAGAAGCACTGCCAAGGCGTTGATGAGAATGGTAATCATTACTGCAAGGATGTTTCCTATCTGAAGTAATTTCTTTTTCCCTCGGGGCGTCATATATCTCACTCTTTGGTGAAGAATCTATTTCATAAAGATAAGCTTTGTGTGCTTCCAGGAATGGTAAAAATATTTTTTAACGAGGGCAGGCAGCTAATCCGTGTTTTGCTAAATAGTGTTGATGGTATTCTTCCGCAGGATAAAATGTTATTGCTTTTAAAATATCAGTTACAATCTTTTTTTTGTGTTTTTTTGATTGTTCGAGATTCTTTTTTGATTGCTCTGCTGCGGTTTTTTGTTCTGGTGTATGATAGAATATTACTGATCTGTATTGTGTTCCAACGTTTGGTCCTTGTCGATTTTTTGTTGTCGGGTCATGGATATCCCAAAAAACGCTGAGTAGTTCTTCATAAGATTTTTTCTCAGGGTCAAAGTGTATTTCAACAACCTCTGCATGCCCTGTTTTATCTGTGCAGACATCTTCGTAGGTCGGATTTTGTGCTGTTCCACCCATGTAGCCTGCTGTTGTAGTCAGAACTCCGTTGAGGTTTCGAAATGCTTCTTCGACGTGCCAGAAACAGCCTGCTCCAAACGTTGCTTTTTCCATAAATACTCTCCTATACTGAACTAGTGAGGTTTTTTTTATATTAATAGTTTTTCCTTTCAGGATAGGTAGACTGTTAAATAAAGACACAGCTCAGAGGAGAGTATGCACTCCAACCAATTCAGTAAAAATATATAGTTGGTTGACTTATGAAAATTTTATTTTTAAAGTGTTTCGTTGGTTGTCATTATTTTAATCTGGGGGGACGTATTCCTTGAAAATATTTTAAAAGACTATTCTGGGTAGTTCTAAAATGTGTAATTGTTGGTAAGAACCCTCTCATTCATCATATGGTAGTTATTGATTCTTGTGGGAAAAATTTTTCTTGCTGGAATTTTTTCGCACGTTGTTTAATCACTTCTGTTAAAGTATCTGCAATGCCGTCTAAACTGTCATCAATATCTTTAAGTGAATATCGTTTTGTTGCATATCCTTCTTTGAATGATTCTTCATCTTTCTTGAGATCTATGACTAGTTGTTCTGGGTCTAAATTATGGTGCTCACCATCAATTCCGATATACAGACGGGCGTCCCTTACAGCAATATCTACATGTTTTGAGCTGTTATAGGATTCCAGCTCGCAGAAGACGCCTCGTTTTCTGAGTGATTCATATAATTTCAAGGCATGGGGCGACGATCGTTTTTCACGCTGGTGGTGCAGGCATAGTGGTTTTCCAAAATTGCTCATGGAATAATCATATTCTGTTTTTGGGAGTTTTATGTTACAGACTTCGCAGAATAAATCTTGTGTAGAAACGTCTCGTTTTAAATCTCGTTCGAGTTTTGCTAATTTTACAAGTTTGTTGTCTTGTTCAATCTTGTCCCAGATGATTTGAAGTACCTCACGTAAGGTCATTGCATCAATAATGATTTTGTATTTTATTCCAAGTAATCGAGCAAGTTCTTCTAATAAATCAACAGGATATTTTCCTTGATATTTCTCAACAAAGTTATAGACAATATCATATGCTTTATTGTCATTTATTTTATCTAAAAGTTGCATTAAATGAAAGGTGTAACATTCATTACACACGACTTTACCATCTGGTAATTTACGATACGTTGTCCACAGTTTTTTATTACAACGCTCGCAATTGAACATTTTGTCCCATCCCATTCGCGCACCCAATATCGAATATCATATCTTTATTTAAATATCTTTTCAATCTTTCCCCTACTGTGTGATATTTTGTGTATGAATAGATATAGAATGGTACTTATTTCAACGATAAATCTAAAATTCCTTTTGAGATGCAATCGTTCAAATGGCACCCTTGTACTAAAGTATTGACTCCCCTTAGTGTTCATCTATACAAAAATGTGAAGATACTTGAACTGCAAAGAGAATATAGGCAAATTAAAAATCCCATAAACAGTGGGAAACCAAAACAATAAAGAAATATATATGGTATTGCTATTTCCATATCGATCGTAGGGATTCCTGTGAAAGAAGAAGACAGAAAAATATTTCTAAGTGATTTCAAAAAAGGAGATATTGACAAAAAACTTGATATGTGGTACTATGCGATAGAACAAGAAGCTCTTTGGGAAGAAATCCTTGCAGAGATGTCGATGATTGCCCAAGCAGCGAATCCGCAGAAAGGAAAAGTGGTAGAAGAAGAATAACTGTAAAGTGATTGCCTATGAATGAGGATGACAAAAAAGAATTTATTGAAGAATTCAAGAAAGGTGATGGTACGAAACGCCTTGACCTCTGGGATTATGCACTCGCTCAGCAGGTTCTCTGGGAAAACCTCATCGCAGATTTGCAGAAGATAGCCCATGAGCAAGGTGTCGATAAAAAGCTTGATGAGCTGATGGACCGTGACTTCAAAGAGCTTGGTGCACAGTAGGCTTACAGCCCAACATATTTTGTACTGATGTCCCAGAGTTTTTCTGCTGCATCCATATCATATGTCTCTTTATTTGTTTGTTTCACCGCTTTTTTTTCAAAATATTCACCACTTATTTTCTTAACCTCTGGTGAGCTTGCTAGATAGACAGAGGTTTCTGTACCTTTTACGACACTTTTCCCTAGGAGTTTGAAGATCTTCCGAGAAAGGAATCCTGCATCCCGTCCTAAATTAGTCTTAGTCATTCCTGGGTTTACACAATTTATGGTGACTCCTGTTCCTTCTAGTTTTTTTGCGAAAAGTCTTGTGAAAAGAATGAGGGCAAGTTTCGAATGAGCATAGGCTTTCATCCCAGAAAAATTCTTTTTAAATTCGAGGTCATCAAAATGAATCGTCCAGGAGTGCAGCCTCGACGTAAGATTAATGATGCGGGATGGTGTGCTTTTGTTCAACACCGGAAGGAGCAGATTTGTCATAAGAAAAGGAGCAAGGTAATTTGTGGCAAACATATTCTCAATGCAATCCTTGGATTCTCTTCGATGGTAATCCCATGTACCTGCATTGTTGATAAGGACATGTAATGTGTCATATTTTTCTAGAAATTCAGCACAACAGGTCCGAATTGATACAAATGATGCTAAGTCACAAGACAAGACCTCAATGTTTTTATTGTTCGTTGTTTGGATGAGTTCTTGTTTGGTTTGTTCACCTTTTTTTGTATCTCTGGATGTACCGACCACCGTTGCTCCAAGCTTTGCAAGCTCTCGTGCTGTTTCTTTTCCTATACCTGAGGAAACGCCAGTGATAAAAACGGTTTTTCCTTTCATTTCAGCTCGCTCCCCTTCCATTGTAGGATATCAGAATCATTTTCGCCTATTAAAGTGTTCGAAAGATTAATGAAAACACGTTCTCTTTCGCATCATATGAACCACAGGAAGCAGATCCAGCATCTATCTTGCTTGGTCGAAGAGGACCTTTGTGGATTATCTCCTATTCAGACGATCATGAAAATGGCGGAAGATCAATCGATTCGTGCGATGGGGGTTGACCCTGCGAAAGTCATATCATTTGGTGGCGGTTGGTGTAACCATTCTGCCCCGGAGACGTTAAGAGATATTTATCACGAGATTGTCAATGATATGAAATTGTTTCATCAGAGTGGTAGGTATAGTCCTATTATTGGTGATTCGTCTTGTCGGCAGCAGATTTGTTATTTTGAAAAGGATGTCTATGGTTTGAAATCCTTACAGCCATCGAACATTTTACTTGGACATTCATCAACCCAGCTGTTCCATGACGTCCTTCGTGTATTATGTAACCCTGGTGAGCCTGTGGGATTTCTGGATCCAACATATGCGAATTATATCAACGCAGTGAAATGCGCACTGCCTGGTTCGCCGATTTGGTATGTTCCTGCGCTGAACCCACAGACATGGACGTATCTTGCTGATCCTAATGATTCGTTAAAGGTAGTCAGACAGTATTGTGAAAAAGGATTACGGGTGCTTGTTATTCCCATTCCTGATAATCCAACGAGTCAGATTCCCTCTAATGATTTTTTAAATAGCGTATTGGAAATATTAACGGATGCTGGTGGATATCTTGTCCTTGATCATGCGTATAAGGAATTATGGTTTGGAGACATGCCTCGGTGCTTTTCTTGGTCTCCAAGGCTTCAATCACATTTGGTTACGCTTCATTCCATCTCGAAATGGTTATCAAGCCTAGGGCGACGTCTTGGATGGGTTGAGGCAGATGAAACCGTGATCGCTGGTCTTGAAAAAATCAATGAATCCGTTCTGCTCTCCCCTGATACGTTGCATAGCATGGCGATTGCACGATTTTTAGAGCGTACACTTAAGGATGGTACTTTGAAGAATTTTATTGAAGAAACTCGTAATTTATATGAAAAAACTGCTGCGGTGATGATGGCTGGTCTTGATGATCAGCTTGGTTGGAAAAGGCTTACTCCCGCTGGTGGGTTATACACCTGCTGTCCGACACCACATCGGCAGGATCCTGTACGATTTGTCGAACGCTTATTGCAAGCAACTGGTGTCTTGCTCATCCCAGGAACTGGTTTTGGTCCAAGTATGAGTTATGGGTTACGTCTCTCCTATGGTCCCTTGTGTTATGAACATGAACGTATCACCGAAGGCATAGAACGTATCAATCAGTATCTTAGGAAAACAGAATAATCATCATCTTAGATAAACATGGCCCTCAACCAGTATTTTTATAAAGAGGTCCTTCTATTGAGAATATGGAGAAATCATTCATGAAACATCTCTGGTTGGTCGGCATCTGCCTTTGTTGTATCTTACCTCTTGCACAAGCAGGGACTTTTCCTTTTCAAACGAACACGCAAAACGCACCGAAAGGGTATCTTCTCAATGGAGGTTGGGTAGAGGTACGAGACAATATCACGGTTCTTCATGTGAATGGATCCCATTATCAGATGGGATATCAACATGGCTATTTACTGCAAGAAGAAGTCCAGGAAAACGTCCGCGCTTTTTTGCATTATGCAGAAGAGTATCTTTCAAAGGGTGATTTGCTTCAGTTATGGAATATATCAAAACCATATGTCCCCTCTCAGTACATTGAGGAAATGCACGGCCTTGCTGATGGTGCAAACATCTCCTTCAACGATGTCGTGGCTTGTATCATGGCGGTGGAATACTCTGATCACGGGTGCTATGGGATAGCCGCCTGGGGTCCTGCTACCTCTGATGAGCGATTATATCATGCCCGCAGTTTTGATTTACCCTCGAATGTTCAAGACCCAGTGAGTGGAAAGTATGCCCATGAGAACACCGTCCTTGTTATTCGAAATCCGGATAACGGCTCTGCTTCCCTTTGTCCCTCGGTTGCAGGTTCGTTTCATACGGGTGGCGGTATTAATGCAAATGGAGTTGCTGTTGGTATTCAGATCTGCTGGAGTAAAGATCAGACCGTCCAGGGGAATCCTTACCATTTTCGGGTACAAGCAGTCTTGGATTCCGCAACAAACGCTGAAGAAGCGCTTCAGATACTTAATACGAATCGCACCCATGGATTCAACTTTATTGTATCACAAGCGGACCCTACAGAAGGTTTCATTCTTGAACAGTCCGCGAACCTTACCTACGTTGGTACCTATAACGACTCAGTGGAAAATAAACCTCCTTTTTGGGGTATCGATCATGTGGTACGGCGAACGAATGTGTTTATAGAACCAACTATCGCAGAGACCCAACGAAATCGATATGACCCCACAGGGTTCATTGGATTGCTTAACCTTTTATTGTTCCAGAAAAGCTGCCCCTTTTTCGCGGTATACCAACTGTATAAATCAGTAAGCAAGCAACTAAATACCTCTTGGGGTGCCTTAACTCTTAATGAGACCATGACGGTGTTGCAAAACGGGTACCGTGCACAAGGGTTTCCTCTTCTGAGGTTGATTGAGGTATTAGGGAAAGGGACAGGGATGGCAGAAGCATGGAACCAATGGGCCGCATGTCCGGCAACCGGTGATATGGTGGTGAGTTTTGCCTCCCATGACCAGATGGCGTTTCGAACAGAGCCTCATTATTTCAATCTCTTTGGTTTGCTCGCTACTGATCCGCCATAAATCGTTTTTTTTCGTTATTGCTTATTTCTTAATATCATAATATATATCACACTCAATGCTTCCGTCTGTGCAAGCTGCCTGTATCTCTCTGTTTGAATGGTTGATGCAGTATGCGTTAGACGCATTTGAAAAAGGACTCTGAAGTCTATATTCAGTTCGAGTTATTTTTTAATATATGAAACTTTGATATATCTTTTTATATATATTAATATATTCCTAAAGTGAAGTTAATACAAGCTAGTACTCAAGCTTTTATAACGAAACAACGATTAGATTCTATGACGATTACACATGTTCGGAAAAGAACCGGGGAACGTGTTCCTTTTAATGCAGAAAAAATCACATTCGCAATTGAGAAAGCAATGCTTGCTTTAGGAATAAAGAACAGAAAAAAGGCTGAATTTCTTACCCGGAACGTAGTCGAGTCACTTAATTCCAAACAATCGATTTTTCTAGACAATATCCCCTCGATTGAACAGATCCAAGAAACTGTTGAAGATGTGCTTGAACAACGAGAGAAACGCGTGTATAAAGCCTATTCGTTGTATCGCCGCTCCCGAGGGATAGCTAGGGAAATTAAGCAGTATTTCAGGATACATGATGATTTGAAACTCGATGTCAACGCTCTCAAAGTCCTTGAGGAACGGTACCTTTTAAAAAACGAGGCAGGGAAGATTATTGAAACACCGACGCAGTTATTCCGACGTGTCGCAAAAACAATCGCAGAACAAGATAGACTCTATGGGAAAGATCCAACAAAAACAGAAGAAGAGTTTTTTACTACGATGCGTAATTTAGAGTTCCTGCCAAACTCTCCGACGCTGATGAATGCTGGAACCAAACTAGGGCAGCTATCAGCTTGTTTCGTCCTTCCGATTGAGGATAGCTTGGAAGGAATTTTTACTACGTTAAAGAATATGGCATTGATACAGCAATCTGGGGGCGGAACTGGGTTTAGCTTCAGTCGTCTGCGAGAAAAAGGTGCAATTGTGAAAAGTACCAAAGGTGTTGCGAGTGGGCCTATCTCTTTCATGCGGATCTTTGATAGCACAACTGATGTCATTAAACAAGGCGGGAAACGTCGTGGAGCAAATATCGGTATTCTGCAGTGCACCCATCCTGATATCCCAGATTTTGTGACCGCAAAATCAGGCAAAAGACTTACGAACTTTAACATCTCAGTTGCAGCGACTGATTCGTTCATGAGAAAGGCATTGGCCAAAAAAACAGTAGTGTTACGAAGTCCAAAGACTGGTAAAATTGTTCAAAAGATCAACGCAGCTGATTTATTTGAAATGATTGTGCGAAACGCCTGGGCGACTGGGGATCCAGGGCTGTTGTTTATTGATGAAATCAATAGACGACATCCACTCCGGGACAGTGGTCTGGTTGAAGCGACGAATCCCTGCGGTGAAGTGCCGTTATTAGCGTATGAATCATGCAATCTAGGCAGCATTAATCTTGCGCGAATGGTTACAAATGGAAAGCTGAATTGGAAGAAACTAAAAGCGACGATACGACTTGCTGTTCATTTTTTAGACAATGTTATTGATGCGAACAATTACCCCTTGAAACAGACAGAAAAGATTACAAAGGCGCATCGGAAAATCGGTCTTGGTGTGATGGGGTTTGCTGATCTTTTATTTATCCTTAAAATTCCTTATGATAGCAAGGAAGCCTTGCAGCTTGGTGAACGGCTCATCAAATTTATCGCAAAAGAGGCACGAGAAAAATCCGTAGAGCTCGGCAAAGAACGAGGATCATTTACACATTTTGAACAAAGTACTTGGCAGAAGAAATATCCTGCGATGCGAAATGCGACCTGTGTCACCATCGCACCAACAGGCACGATCAGCATGATTGCCGGATGTTCCTCAGGCATTGAACCTGTGTTTGCGTTGGCGTTCTTACGCCGAGTCATGGAAGGTAAACAGTTCCCTGAGATAAACGAGACATTTAAACGGGAGTTGATTCGACGTAACCTCTATAAAGATGAACTGATTCGTATGATTTCCAAAACGGGAAATATAAAAACCATAAAGCTTCCGGGGGACCTTAAAAAAATCTTTGTAACATCTCTTGATATTGCACCAGAGTTTCATGTTCGGATGCAAGCCGCGTTCCAGCGGCACGTTGATAATGCAGTAAGTAAGACGGTGAATCTTCCGAAAAATTCTAAACTTGAAGATGTGAGAGATATTTTTCTGCTCGCATGGAAATTGAAATGCAAAGGAATCACGATTTACCGGTATGGCAGCAAACCTGAACAGGTTTTATATCTTGGTACAGGCAAACCAATCGTGGTGACGACTGATTATGCAGGGGGTTGTCCAACCGGGATGTGCTCCCTTTAATTCTGATAAGAACACTATGTTTAAGTACTAAAATAAGATAGGAATTTCAATCCTGCGGATGAAATAGATGCACCACTAGGATAGATAGTGTGTTTTTTTTGTTTGTTGGGATGAACATTCGGATGGACAGACCATGAAAAATATTAAGGCAGGGGATACCGTTCAGATTTTATGTGAGGCAAAATTAGAAACAGGGGAGCTCTGCTATAAAAACGATGCAGAGAACCTGATTCAGATCGTGGTTGGAGAAGGGAATTTTTTTCCAGTCATCGAGAAAGCAATGCAAGAGATGACTGAAGGGGAATCAAGGGTTCTCACACTCGAAGCTGAAGATGCATTTGGTCCGCATGTGGATGATCTCATAATTAAGATACCGCGATCGGTATTTAAACAAGAAGTAACCTTGGATGTCGGTTCACGTGTTAAGATTGATGCGCCTACCGGTAAATCTTTTATTGGTTCGATTATTGCCATGGATGAACAGACGATAACACTCGATTTAAATCATCTGTTAGCAGGGAAACGACTCGTCGTAAGTGTTACGGTTGTTTCGATAGCAGAACCGGTGAAACAGGAATAGCGTACTCTGACGCTTTTTCTTTTATCTGATATATCACTAGGATTTATTGTTGGATTTATAAAAAACAAGCGGTTTCTTGGAGGAAATCTTTTTTTTATGCAGATCACTAAAAACCTTAGTGCGCAGTTGAGTCGTTCAAATCCCTTCTCCTGCATCTCTTTTATAGTTAAAACATCATGTTTTTTATGCGAATCAAAGACCATATATCTCGACAAACACAATCTCATCTCATATATTTAGCGACAAACCCATCAACCTCGGGAAGACCACCCTGCAGGATGATGTAACCGTTATGCGGTTCTCTCTCTGTTATTTCCCCAGCGATTGGTGTGAGCATGATCTTTTTAACTTCCTCCAGGTTGCTTGTATGACCAAGTGTCCAGCACAGTTTCATATACGCAACCTCAGGCAACATATTCTGTGCAGGGACCACGCCGATCTTAATCAGATCCCGTCCCGTGTCATACACATACATCTGCACATACCCCCATAACGTCTGAACCGTCATATACACAGCGATTCCTTCTTCGATCGCACGTTGCAACGGGGCATACAAGGGTTTGTTTACATGGCCTAACCCGGTCCCTGCAATCACAATCCCTTTGTACTTATGATCCACGAGTGATTCGATCATGTCTGGCAACATATTTGGGTAATAATAGACAATCGCGACTTTCTCCTCAAAAGCGGTGTCGATGATGACGTCTCTATCTTTTCTCCGTTTATTGTAATCTTTCCGCAGGTACCTGAATTCCGTTGGGGTCACGGTCGCTAGAGGAATATCTCCGATGGTCCGGAACGTGCTGCGGTAGCTGCTGTGCATTTTCCGCACGCGAGTCCCCCGATGAAGCAGGTTATATTGGTCGCTTGTCGGTCCAAACATGCACACCATCACCTCAGCGATATCGCAATACGCTGCAGTCTGGGTCGCGTTGATGAGGTTTAACGCTGCATCGCTTGACGGCCGATCTGAGGACCTCTGTGAACCGACTAATACAATAGGCACTGGTGGTTTCTGTACCATAAATGACAGGATTGCTCCTGTGTGATGCATGGTATCGGTCCCATGGCCAATCATGATTCCATCGACGCCACGTTCAATTTCCCTGCCAATGGCTTTTGCTGTTGTGATGTACTGCTCTGGCCCCATGTTTTCACTAAAAATACCGTACAACTTTTCTGTCTTTAGATTGCAAATTCCTGCAAGCTCTGGGACTGCACCGTACAACTCACCAGGTGAAAACGCAGGGATCACTGCCCCGGTGCGGTAATCAAGCCTTGACGCAATCGTTCCACCTGTTCCAAACAAAGTCACATTTGGTTTTTTTGCATCTTTTGGAAATTCTGATTCAGGTATCTTATAATGGCCTTCCTTATAACCGATTTCTTGTATAGACTCGATAGAATCTATCTTTATACCAACGTTATAGCCGTTATGCATCTTAAGAACAATATGTTGATCGTCTTCTGTTTCTGCTCGGGGAAGAATGATGCCGCTGAAGGTGCCTCTTGCTGAGGTGATGATGGCATCGCTCCAGACCTTGACGCCTAGTTCGATGAGTTTGTTTTTTGCTGCCCCGCGATATCCCTTGTACATCTCTTCATTTACCATTAGTATCACCAAGTTTGCGCTGAACAATGATAAAAGGAAAGGACTATAAAGAAATATAGTTCCAGCTTTTGTTTAAAAAAAATAAGCATTATTATGGAAAGAGACGTAATATTTAGATAGAAGTGACGTATTTGACCCCCTAGAATGCCTAATGACCTTGTAGAAAACGACACCTACTATCAAAAGTTAGGTTTACGATGTGGTTTGGAGATTCATCAACAGTTGTTGACCCAGAAAAAATTATTCTGCCGATGTCATGCAGTACTCCATAGGGACGAGCCAACTGCATTCATTCTACGGCATATGCGTCCGACGCTTTCAGAGCTTGGTGAATATGATGGGACTGCGTTAATGGAGTTTAAGACAAAAAAGAACGTTATCTATCAATTGTACAATGACACGGTGTGTACCTATGAGATGGATGACACCCCTCCCTTCCATCTGAATCATCAAGCCCTGGAGATTGCTCTTGAGATCGCAATGTTACTCAATTACAGTATTGTCGATGAGATTCACATCAGCAGAAAACAATATCTTGATGGAAGCATACCAACTGGTTTTCAAAGAACCGGGATTGTCGGTGTCGAAGGATGGATCCCCTACAAAAACAGAAAAATTCGCCTGATTCAACTTGGATTAGAAGAAGATGCATGCCGTGAGATCAGCGACGTAGGGCATCAGATTATTTTTAAAACCGATCGGTTAAGTATCCCGCTGGTGGAGGTCGTGACCCACCCTGATATACAGACCCCCATGGAAGCTGGCGAGGTCGCTAGACTCATCGGACGACTGCTTCGATCGACAGGCAAAGTACGCCGTGGGCTCGGCAGCGTCCGCCAGGACATCAATGTTAGTATACAGGGGAGCACCCGGATTGAGCTTAAAGGAGTCTCAAAACTTCAGTATATCCCCAAGGCTGTGGCTCATGAGGCACGGCGACAAAAAGCGCTTCTTGATATCCGTGATGAGCTACGACTCCGCGGCATCACAGAAAAAACATTTCAGAATCAACAGAAGGATATCACCTCCTTATTGAAACATACGCGATGCAGAAGACTTAAGGAGGTCATGAAGAACAAAGGGAAAATACATGGTATTGTATTGCATGGTTTTGCCGGTATTTTTGACATGCCCACACAACAAGGGAAGACATTTGGTGATGAGATTGCAGGTCGGGTGCGAGTTATCGCCTGTCTTGATGTCATGCCAAATATTGTCTCAACTGCGCATTTTCGAACGTTCGGTCTAAGCCAGAAGGAAATAACATCGTTAGTAACACTGTTTGATACAAAACCGACCGATACGATTGTTCTTGTCTGGGGCTGTGAGGATGACGTAAAAACCGCGGTAAAAGAAATTAAAATACGGGCGGTGGAGGCAACGATTGGGGTCCCCTCTGAGACTAGGCAGGTTTTTTCTGATGGGACCAATGATTTTGAACGGATTTTACCAGGACCAAACAGGATGTATCCTGATACAGATACTCCGCCGACACCGATATCTGAGAAATCCTTAGAGAACATAAAGAAGGGAATGCCAGAACCCCTCTGGGAATGTGAAAAAAGACTACAGGCTCTTGGTCTTTCACAATCCTTGGTCACATCTTTAAGTATCTCAAAAAATTTAAAACTGTTTGATAGGATCATTGACACGTTGAAGGTAAATCCGATACTTGTTGCGGTGACGTTGGAGGAGACACTGAAAGGGTTGCAAAGAAAAGGGAAACCTATCCAGGTACTTTCAGATGAGACCTTGTATCAGGTTTTTAAAATGCTTAGTGAGAAGAAATGTAGCAAGGAAGCGCTCCCCACTCTTCTTGCGTTCTTAGCGGACAATGCCGGCAAGATGGTAGAAGAGGCATTGAGAGAATTAAACATTACGCCTCTCTCATTAGCAGAGCTTAGCGGTGTTGTTGACACAGTTGTGGCGAAGTGTTCAAATCCTCAACAGGTCGAATGCTCGTTTAAAAGGATCATGGGTGATGTCATGAAGGTCGCTCGAAATAGGATTGATGGTAAAATAGTTAGTGATGTTGTGAAAATCAAGTTGGGTGTTGCCCGTTAAGCTCTCTGTAGTACTCTCACACTACAACGGTTTAATCTAGTATTTATAAAAAAAAAGGGCCGGGAGGGGGGTATTATTTAACCCCAAGTACGAAAAACAGCAGGACATTTAGAAATTTAATCCTTCAATTTGGTTGACAATCCCATATCAGGTAATCGCAGTTACTAGGGGTATGGAAGAATCTAGATGCCTTTTTAAGACGACATGACACGTAATTAAAAAAATATCCAAAAGAAATTGGTCGTGATGGCTGGAGAAAATAATGACCGGGGAGTTATTTCTTATTAGAAAAAATAACGGTTCGAAGGGAACATTTTTAGGTATTCTTCCGTTTCCCTTTCGATTACTGTGAAACGTGCAATTGTCTATCATGAAGATTATAACAAATACGATCTCGGTACAGATCATCCGCTCATCGGTGATAAACCAAAGAATGCTATGTCTTTTTTAAAGGAAAAAAACATACTTTCTGAGTTTCAAATTTTCACTCCGAAACAAGCCACAGAAGCAGACTTGCTCAAAGTTCATGAGCCTGTGTATGTGGATCATGTAAAAAAACTCAGTCAGACCGGTGGATGGCTTTCAGAAGATACACCTGCCCCAAAAGGGATTTTTGAAATCGCAAGTCTGGCCACTGGCGGAAGTATGTATGCAGGTGAAAAACTCTTTGAAGGATATGAGATGGCGGTAAACCCGCTTGGTGGTTTTCACCATGCAAGCAAGGATCATTCCTCCGGGTTTTGTTTCTTTAACGACATTGCTATCACAATTGAATACCTCAGACAGAAACACAAATTGAAACGATTCATGATCATTGACCTTGATGTCCATCACGGAAACGGCACCCAGGATATCTATATCGATGATAAAACAGTCTTGAACCTGTCGTTTCATCAAGATGGACAAACCTTATACCCTGGTACAGGAAGAGTCGAAACCATTGGTCGAGAAGATACAGCAGGGTATACAGTCAATCTCCCGTTTCCTCCAGGCACAGGTGGGGCAAGTTATGTACAAGCATTTGAAGAAATCGTCCCACCAATCACCAGACAGTTCAAACCAGAAATCATCCTCTATCAATCCGGTGTTGATACCCATCATGCAGACCCACTTGCAGACCTAAACCTTACCTATCAGACCTATTATTATCTGGCAAAACATGTTGCAGAACTCTCCCAGGAAACGTGCCAGAAACTTCTCGTTCTGCTAGGCGGGGGGTATAATAGTATGACCTGCATTAAATCATACTATAATATTTTCTGTGGATTGCTTGGGAAAGAGGATTTCTTAAAAGAAGAGGAAATACCAGATACCGACCCAAAAGAGGTTCAAAACAACGTTCAAAAACTAAAGCAGTATCTCACCGATTATTGGAGGTTTTAACCACTCCTTTACGGATAACCAAATATTTATCTATCACTCCTGAATACCGGTAAGTTGGTCTCTGACTCAATATATGAAAAAAAATGAGATTTTCCCCTCATGAGGTGTTTTTCATGACCAAACAACAAACCATGATGGAAACAAAAAACGACAAGAAAAAAACCGTAATGAAAAGTATTGATGGAAACACAGCTGCTGCCCATATCGCCTATGCATTTAGTGATGTTGCTGCTATCTACCCTATCACCCCCTCCTCCTCGATGGGTGAGGAAGTCGATGCGTGGGCTGCCTATGGACGAAAAAACATTTTTGGCCAAGTTCTCAAAGTATCAGAGATGCAATCTGAAGGGGGAGCTGCTGGTGCGGTACATGGCGCACTCAGTGCTGGTGCTTGTGCGACGACATTTACTGCCTCTCAGGGTTTACTTCTCATGATCCCTAATATGTATAAGATTGCTGGGGAACTGATGCCCTGTGTTTTCCACGTGAGCGGTCGTGCTATTGCAGGACAAGCGCTTTCGATTTTTGGTGACCATCAGGATGTGATGGCGACGCGGGCAACCGGCTTTGCGATTCTCTCTTCAAATTCTGTTCAGGAGGTAATGGACCTTGCCTTAGTCGCACACCTTTCTACACTTCGTGCAAGCATTCCATTTTTACATTTCTTCGATGGCTTCCGCACATCCCATGAAATCCAGAAG
>Ga0307379_10003623_pt1 | contig 22359 bp, 22 predicted proteins | sample UN2MG_FD_202237 | JGI IMG/M metagenome (GOLD analysis project Ga0307379, IMG submission 202237) | Soil microbial communities from Risofladan, Vaasa, Finland - UN-2 | ecosystem: Environmental > Terrestrial > Soil > Coastal area > Acid sulfate soil | place: Finland: Risofladan, Vaasa | collected... | reverse complement strand
TCCTCTCTTTCTCCGGGGTCTCCGGGTCCTCAAGCATCTTCTTCAAGTCGAATACTGTTTTCACGCAGTCTAGATGTCTATTTGCCTTCTGCTGCTGAGTGCTGGATAGGCTTCCATATATCTTATCAAAGTCGAGTTCAGGCACTGGGCCAACGGGTTTTATCTGTTCTGTTGGAAGTGTAAGCCCTAGTATTTGGGGTGGTTGAACGCCTCCCGCAAATTTCATGTCCGCTTCTTGAACTGCATTGACTATTAGCTGTATATATCGGTAGGCTTCAGATCGACTCTTACCAAGCATCACATCGAGGCTGTCATCCAGCATCCCTTTAACTGCGTTTATGATGTCCCTGAACTTCTCCTTCTCCAGCTCAGTTAATCCTACTGGTGTCTTCATTTGATTCTGAATTTCCTCCCACTTTCGAGTTTTTTCTACTGCGACCATTGCCTTAATGCACTCCTCAATATCTCATCTGATTTCCCAGACTCTTCAAGCAGTTGCTCCATGATTATCCATAGTAGCTCTATGTGTGTTAATGCCAGCTTCTTTATTTCAGTCCTATGTTCCTCTGTTAATGCTATATCTTCCTCTATTATATCTTCAACTGAGGTTTTTTCTTCACTCATTTGTTCCTTAACCCACATCCCTTGAAGTTGAGTTGATACATCTGGCAACCTGAGCCTAAACACTTTGAATGTTTTTTAGCATTCTCTATGTCTTCATCAAAGAGGATGCCGATCTCTCTCTGTGACAGCATCGCTGCCAGCAACTTCCCGTATATTGTTGGGCATATTGTATCTTCATATGGTCTTGTTTCTGTACTCATCTAAACACCTCCAGCATGGTCTGTCGTAATGTTGTTGGCGCCTTCTTATGCATTTCATTGATGTAAATCTTACACCACTTCCTGAGTGTATCAACGTTTTCGCTTTTAATCTGCTCTTCTACGAGGTCAATGATTTCTGATGGATACCACTTAATCAGTTCTTCAAATGCTCTGGCTCTCTTACTTCTCTCGGGGCTTTTCTTTCCTCCGCTTTGTGGCTTTTTATCCCCTATCTCTCTAACCTGCCACTTCGATGCTAGTTCCTCTGATTCCTTATCACTGAATCCACCCTCAGTTCTGAATATGTAGGTAGCATACTCTTTATCGTGGCGGGTGTGATCAAGCAAGGTTAGCACATTATCTAGGTTCTGCTGCACCTTCGCGTTTATGTTTTCCGCTGATGGGAGATCGGAGCCGTTCAGGGCGTCATCAACAATTTGTTTTCTAATATGCTCCGGGGCTGCTCTGAGTGCCCGGGTCTGTCTCTCATTTGCCTCTATTGGTAAGTTGACTATATCCTGTAGGTATCTTTCCATCCTTGAAACCCATGACTGGTTTTTACCTATCTCCTTTGCCAACCGCTCCTGGCTCCAGCCAAACTTTGTTCTCGTGTAGAGAAGATAATTTCCCATGCTGTAGGGGCTTACCGGGGCTCTCAACACGTTGACTCTGATTGATAGTGTGTATGCTTCCTCATCCGACATCTCTCGGACTTCACAGGGTAGTGGTTCATCAATCCATCCCAGCTCACCTGTCGCAGCGTATCGTCGGTGTCCATCTATGATCTCGTAGCGTTCTCCCTTCGGTCTGACTATGAGGTCGTCTTCAACACCGTTGGTTCTAATGTCTTCTCTTAGCTCAGCGTTTGCTTCCTCATCATGGTCTATACGCATGGGTAGCTCGAAGGGAACCAGCTTGCTTCTTGGGATTAAAACCCCCTTCTCAAGTAGCTTCATGGCGTCACCATAAGCATTCTAATTTGCTCCTCGAGCTCTCTTTTATCTTTCTTCAACTGTTCTACTTCATTCTGTAGGAGCTCGTTGCGGTCTCGCATTGCAATTATTTGGTCGGATATTCCAAGCAGCCATGCACGCCATTTATTATCGCCCCTAATCCGTGCCAGTTTCTCATGTTCCTGTTTTGTGAGTTTAACATGTAACCTCATTGGTCTTTCTACCAACACATCACCAACATTTCTGTGTGCTTTCTACTTTATAAAAGCATTTATAATTCTATACGTGAGTATGGAATCTATGAAGACTGCTATTGTTTTAGGACTGGGCGAGGTCGGGGGAGAAATTCTTGGCATGCTGCCTAAACACGGAGATAGAGTTGAAGGACATGACCCAAATATGGGTGAACACTGGGATAGATCTGGGTATTACGAGGAATTTGATGTTCTACATGTCTGTTTTCCTCAGACAGAGAGATTCGCGGAATATGTGGTCGGCTACATCAGCACGTACAACCCTAGATGTGTGATAATTCACTCAACCCTCACACCAGGGATGACTAGGTATCTAGGAGAGACTCTAAAGGCTTCAGACATTCCAAAGAGCAAGATTCCAACTCTAGTTTACAGTCCTGTTAGAGGAAATATCAAGGAAGGAATGTTACAGGGATTACGGCAATACACTAAATTCTTCTCATTAATGGTTCCAGGAATACTTGATATTGGCCCAGAAATCGTGGAACAATATTTACAGGAAATAGGATTCAAAACTGAGTATGTTAAAGACGTGGAGAGTCTGGAGTGGGCTAAGATCCTAGACTTAGGTTTGTATGGTCTAAGCATAGCCTACTATCAAGAGCTCGAACGAATCGTCACTGATAACGAACTGGACTACAATACTATCAGAAACTTCATCGAGTCCACTCCGAAGGAGAGTGAGGGGTATGCTCAGCGTGTAGTTCACTACGGAGGCTTCATTGGAGGCCACTGTGTGATGCAGGCCATCGACAAGATCCTGTCACTGAAGGATATCCCGATGCTGAGGGCTGCGGTGGACTCAAACCGGGAGAGGGAGAGGGAGTTAACATTTGACCCATCTCTCTGCGTCGGAAAAAAGTAGCCCAATACCTTTTCTATATCTACTATAATTCTAAACTATGTCAACCTCAATTGATGATTTAGCACTCGAAGAAATCCGTATGCAACCAGACGGATTTGCTATAATACAGGGAGATAAGATCTGGGATAAAGCCTACATCCTCGCGAACTGGAATAAGGATGACGAAATGTGGGCGTACATCATTGAAACCCTGATGATTGATGCAGCACACCTGGAGGCTCGTAAACATGCTTAAGGCAACTGCCGGGGCACCCGACTTTGATGCTGCAACAAAGTATAGCTATCAATGGTTTCTAGAGCAGATTGACTTCCTGAGGAATGCACCGGGGCAATGGGATGTTCTGGAGACTTATGAAGGCCCTAGAGCTGTCCGCCCATACCCGCATGATGGCTTAAAAAACCTGAACCCAGACTTATTCATCTTCTATGATCATGGTAATGAGGATCATCTAGTCTCTAATGATAGTACAAGCCTGTTCAATGAGAATGATTTGCCTCTTCTGAAGGGTCGCAGCGTTTACACTATGTGCTGTTTAGCCGCAAAGGTACTTGGAATCAAGGCGATTCACGCCGGGGTCTTGGAGTGGTGGGGCTACACTGAGAGTTACACGTTCACATATGACGCAATTAAAGAACATGGGGATGTCTCAGGATATGGCTTGAGGAAGGCTCATGTTGATGGTAAAGCTTTGAAGGATGTACTGGAGGAAACTAAGCAATATTTCTACGCTAAAGCAGACGAGCTCAGGTCCAGCGGGAGGACAGTTGCAGCAGCAATCATGGTTCGTGATGCAGAGTGTTTAGTTTGCTGGCATCCGGAGAATGTGCCATCTGAACCTGAACCCGACCCCGGATTCTGGGAGAAATTGTTGATGCTGTTAAAGGCTCTCTGGGATTTAATAACGGGTCAATAAATCCCTTTTTGTGTTTCAATAGCTAAAACCTTTAAACTACTTAACGCGTTTTAGTTTTGTATGTTATCACTGGAGTACGTTGCTGTTCTGGGCTATCTTTTCGGCCCCATCCTTCGCACTGTTTATGACTATGGATTGAAGTGGATGGAAGATCCAGACATTGAATTTAATACGCGATACCTAGTAACAATGCTCGTGAGCGCTGTCACAGGTATAATAGTAGCGTTCATGTATCTCCCAGGCTTTCTACAATCTCTGCCTGAGGGCTCTGCTTTGTTTATATTTGTCTCTGCTGCTACTCAAAGCTTCACTTTGAATCACCTCATCAACAGACCCTTAGAGTCGCGCTTTAAGCGCGAAGCGGAAGAAGTGGAGGGTGATTGACGTGGATGTGCCTTCTGAAATGTTATTCTCAACTATAAGCATCATCATATCAATAATCTCCTTTTACTATGCCCGTAGGAATGACTCCACGAAGATGGAGAACCGGATAACGAAGCTTGAAGCTGCTATTGAATTGAAAGTGAATCCTCTCTGGCAAGTTGTTATTAGCGAGATCCCTAAATTACTAATCTCTCCTCACACTCCCGTGCTTGACGGATATGTGCGTAAAGGCATTAAGTCGGGCTGGAAGAGTCTTGAGGATGCTGAATTTACGCATTTAGAGGAACTCATTGATCAGGAAATTGTCGCGATTTCCCTTAGTCTAAGCTCTTTATCTCAGAAGGATCGGGGAATCGCTAAGGGGCGTATCACAGCCTTGGCACTTATGAAGGCGGGTGCCGGGATTGATAGAGGTATAAAGAAAGAGATAGATCAATGTTAACTGTAATGCTACTGTACTTTAGAGTTATGCTATCTATAATTTCTGTTCTCACTTGCTTAGTAATGTACAGGCTTAGCTTCCGATTTAAAGGGGTGTTTTGCCTCGTCGCAGCGTCGTCAGTTGACTGTTTAACCAGAATCTTAATGAGCCTGTCCGTCCTCGCCCCAAATACATTGGCTTATCTGATGACTTTGTCGGCGCTATGTCAAACACTTGGGCTTTTGCTCTTTCTCCAAGCCCTGCATGACCTCTATAAGCGGATAAATCCACAGTAATATTAATTTATATACTCAATTATATACTATCTTAACATCATGGGTAGAATAATTCGGGAGCCATGGAAACTTAACTCCAGCTGGGGCACAGTTTTAGCTCTAACGGGATGCAGTTTTGGCTTGAAAGTAGATGATAGATGTCATTGCCTCTACTGTAAATTCAGGTGTATGAAGTCTGCCGCCCCCACGGAGGAGTCTAAATTAGGTCATTTGCTCTGCCCGAGAGAATGTGAATATGAGGGACTGAAACCAAATGAAACATCTTCTGGTCAAGCTGGAAACCTGGTACCAACCAAAGAAATGCCATAAATGCACTGAGTTTAAGACTCTGCCCATACCTGAAGGTAAAGTCGGATATTGTAAAAGAATGGAGAATGATGAAGAATGTCTATGGATGGAAGACTTAGCGGAATTGAAACAGCCTTAAGTAGGGTTATTCGTGTCGAGAGAAAGCTGATATTTGAGCGGATTCACTCACGTGTGAGCTCTATCGGCTCTCCGGGTGATGAAGTACACCCCTCCGTGGCTGAAGTAAGGACTCTATCGAGGAAATTGTTTTTAGAGATCGGGGATGTGAACATAGCGGATCTCGAAAAGGCAGTGAATGAATTACCTTACGACGATGAGAGGGGCTGGATTAAAAGATTAATTCTCGCACTAAACACACTCTCAGGTGCCGAATCCTAGCAAAAACTGTGCTTATAGCCTAAACTCTTTTTTAATAATCAATACTTTATCATAGTAGAAATAATTTGACTGCAACCCTTGACATCTTAAACTATGCTAAAAGTCAGCAAAGAGAGGCTACTTGGAAGGAGGCGCAGGAAAACATCTTTGCCTTTATTAGATATTACATCCCAAAAACCTCAGAGCAGGGGCCATTCAAATTTGATTTGGATTTAGCTGCACCTCAGCAGCTTGCTTTACTTCAGGCAGTTCAAGATGGGAAGCGATACTTTGTTATCTGTGCACCGAGAAAGACGGGTAAAACATTGCTGGTAGCAATTATTGCATGCTGGCTGGTGCTCAGGAATCAGAGGTATCGTTTCTTTATTCTTTCTGGAAGCCAGGATCAGGCTAAATGGTTGTATGAATACTGTGAAGGCATTCTTGCCCCTAAGGAAGCTGAGCGTAGATGGATTAAGGATTTATTCGCCCAGTTCCTAGACGGTGATCCACTGAAGTCAATAATCCGTTTCACCGCGGGTGGATGGATTAGATATGCTGCTGCAAGTAAGAAACAGGTTAACGCACCTATCGCAGATGGTTTGGCGATGGATGAATTCGTCTTAATTCCAACAGAAATTGTCTCACAGGCTTGGCCTATGGTGCGGGCAAGTGATTGTCCCATGCGTTTCCTCCTAAGCACTGCAACTCCTAATGAGGCTAACACAGACGCATTCGTCGATATACTAGATGAAGCAGACGACATGGGCTTCGTTAAGATAATGTGGAGCTCAGAGGATTGCCCATTCCTCCAGAATAAAACTGCTAAACGTGAGGAGGATATTGCCAGATTCTTCCTATCTGAAGAAATGCATGAAACACAATACATGGGTGGCACCCCGTCGAAGGCAAAGAAGATCTTCCCGAAGACCTGGATTAGAGAAACATTCATCAAACCAGATCCTAAGAACCCGGGATTCCTGCTAGATGGCACCCCATTTGAGGTGGACCCGGATAAACGTATTATGTATGGTGAAGGCAAGGGAAGCTTTGACTGGGGCTTTGACCATGAGACTGTGATGCTAGAAGCATATCGCGGGCTTAACCATAAGATCGTTATAACTAAGATGGTTGCAGCCGGTAATAATCTTGCATCAGATTGGGGAGAACTTGCTGAAGCCGACTATGTTAAACATAATATCAGTGAATGGTTATGTGACTCTGCGGGGGCATTCCAGAATGCTGAACTAACCAGTCGAGGTCTGTATGTTAAGAAGCGTGTCTTCGGGCATTTATATCGAGGTAAGGAGTGGATGATTGGCATTGCTAGACACTGGCTTGGAGGCGGCTATCTTGTTATCCCAGACATAGAAGAGTTTGCTAAATTGCGGAAGCAGATGGAAATGTATAGGCGCGGGAAAGACGGAAAACCTAAAAAAGGAAATGATGACAAAGTTGACTCATTGTTATGCCTGCTTTCAGGGTGGGACCCCGCGTATTATGATGAATCCGCCGAAGATTATAAACAGAAAGTACCAGAGACTAAGAAGGATGGGGACGCTAATAAGTGGAATGACTTTAGCTCACCAGATAAAGGCTGGCTTCCAGACTCTTGGAAGAATAGAAAAGAGGAGATGACGGGACTACCATGGAAGAAGTAAGCAAAACTACATTTAGTGATAGAGTGAGAAAACGTTTAGCAGGTCTATTATTACCTAGCACACTCAACCACGTCGAGGAACTACAAAACGAAAACCAGAATCTTACTATGCGCTTGGAGAAACTGCAGCATAGACTTGACACTGACACAGGTATTATGCGTGCAGGAACCTGGGCTAACCTGATAACTGGTGACTATAATCCAGACGAGATCGGCATGGATGAATATAACCGCATGTTCCTCTATGACTCGCAGGTGAGAGCCGGATACGATTTAATTGATATGGGTGTCCTGATGAAGCCATGGAGAATTCGGCACCCAGATGAAGAGGTTGTTGCCACTTTAACTGCTGCATTAAGGCGTATGAAGAAGCCTAGTATCAGAGACGCCATGAAGCAGATGCTTACAGCCATAATTTATGGGTTCTCAGTTACTGAGATCGTATTTGAAGATTACAAGAGGTCCTGGGTTCCTAGACAACTTAATGGATTAAAGACGTTAGACCCCACATACATTAAATTCTTTAGCGATGAATTCGGGAATCTGCATAAGATAGAGCAACAGATCCCCACAATCTTTGGTAGTGGTGGATATACGGATGGATATCCATCTCTCCCACTGGATAGAACACTTGTCTGGAGCCATGACATGCGCTTCGGAAACTGGTATGGTGAATCGCTTCTTGGGGCTTGCTACAAAAACTGGTACATTAAGGATGCCATGTTGAAGTTTGCGAACATAGCATACGAGCGATTCGGGGCTCCCGTCTACCTTGGGTTCGCATCAAACATGAAAGACATGGAGAACATTCAGAATGCGATTGAACATCTCTACGCGTACAGCCAGGCGACAATTCTGAAGAGGGGACCAGAGGACACAGCCAATGTTGATATCTTAGAGTCCAAACGTGCTGAGATGCCATTCGACAGATACATCCGATATCAGGATGAGATGATACTTCGGAGAATGTTGATTGGCCAAAAACTCTTTGAAGGCGGCGGTGGCACCTATGGCCCAAAGGTTCCCTTTGACATAATCCTCATGAGGTTTGAGGACTTTAGGATGGAACTTCTTGATCAGATGAACCAGATGCTTAGCATAACAGCGGAGCTGAACTGGGAACTATCAGTTCCACCTATATTTGAGTTTGCACCATTAACGACCTCAGATGCGGCAACATTGAGAACCACAATATTTGATGCGATAGACCGTCAAATACTGGATATCTCAACTGATAAGGAATGGATAAGACAAGAAATGGGTTTCCCACAGGCGCAGAAAGAGCAGAAATTCGCGCAAGCACTTCCTGGCAGATACCTACGTGACCCCCATGCAGCATGGTTAGCCACAAAAAAGAAGACGGTGGTAGTCACGACCTCACCTGAATCAAGATACAAGAACCAGGAAATCTACATTGTTGGGGATGGGGGCATCTACGGCACCATGAAGGAGGGCCCAGCCCAAGGGCCATTCACCCGGTCTATTCAGCCGAAATATGAGGAGTTACATAAGCTATCATCCTCTGACTGGAATGAGAGATTCCCCCGTAAGAGACAGTTCTATATACTGATTCCTGAAATCGTGAAGACCTTTGACACTCCATTAAGATTCAGTGTACCGGATGGTGTAAACACCTACATTAGCCGCGTAGTTCCAGAAGCACCGGAAGAACTGAAGGGGGGAGTTTAATTTGCCTATGGGAGAGTACAAGAACTTCGATGACTGCGTCCAGAAGAACAGGGACAAAACTGACCCTAAAGCCTTCTGCGGCTGGTTGAAGAATAAGATTGAGGGGGCAGATGAGTTAGTATTATTCTATCTGCATAATTCTTCAATCCTGTCAAAGTTGTATGAGTTTGAGCCTACGAAGCAGCTGTCATCCGACGGGGTGATGCGTCTGCTTACCAAACAATACGCGCAATCAGTTCTTAACAACCCATCAGTGCTGAAGAAGGACCAGGATGCCACAATTATTGACGATCACAGATGGATACACATGTGGGCTAACACCATCAGGGATGGCAATGAGTTATTCCTTACAAAGGAGCAGCTCAGGAAACTCCATGATTTATATGTTGATGAGTTCATGCGGCGACGATTGAACCATCAGAGCGCCCTGAAGTTTGAGGTGTACCAATTAATGGGCTCTCAGTTGAAAGAGGTTATAAAAAAGAGGCAGCCATTCCTAGTAGACCCGGAATTCCTCTCCTTTGTTGGAAGCAGTTTATCTGATAAAGAGAATCCTAGAGATCTAGATGTTCTCATTAAATCGCTGAAACATCCCGAATACAGGGAAGCATACCTTAGTAGTGTACCGGATGAGCTGCGGGATGGTCTAAGCGTGCTATTTGAGCCACGTGGCCCCTCAGGTCCATACATTCAAGGATACGAATTATGGGCTCTACCAACTGAAGATGTCTCCATAAAGGAGCCTAAATTCCACATTCAACCAATGAGCCCAATCCCACCACCTAAAGCTAAAACATTGAACGAAGAGGAGCTCCGTGGATTAGATGAGGACTCATACTACGCAATTATGCCCCGGGGCATAAGGTTAATGATTCATAAGAATCACGGGGAAGTCATAGCATACGATGAAAAGTTAGAGGAAATTGAGTTACCTGATGCAGTTCATGAGGCAATTCTAGGTATAGATGATCCTCAGACCTTCATCCTAGACGGATTCCTCGCAAACCAGAGCCAGTATCATATGATTGACATGCCATGGTGGAGGGACTCTGAGCATATCAATCACGCAGCAGAAATAAGACACCACTTTATGAATAAGTTATCAAGGAACGCGGTGATAGACTTTGCACCCTCAAAGTATTTCAGTTGTAAATCAGACATAATTAACTACCTGCAGCATGAGAAGGGGCCCTATTTACTGATCCCTGGCTCCAGTAATTATCCGATTAATGGGGATGCCAAATGGATGTTATACACTAGTGATGGATATGACCTAGCAGAAGCGTCGGATGCGAAGATTAAGGAACTTATAAACAGTGGTAAATGGGAGTCAATGAGTGCTGATTCCAGATTCTCCTTAATGACGAAGCGGAGGGAGATTGAACCCCTCTACCCCTTTGCACAGTTGAAGACCACAAAGAAGGGATACAGTGCTAGAGAAGTCTTCGGATTAAAGTCCGTTAAAGATCTGGCTGAGGAAATCTTTAAGGTGCCGTCCCGCCAAAGCGTTGAAGCAAAGATAGATGGCTTTAGGGTTCAGGTTCATAAATCTGGGGATCGCGTCAAATTATTCACAGAGTCAGGCCATGATATTACTAAACAGCTTCCAACGATTGTGAAGGACATCCAATCACTTCCAGCAGAATCCTTTGTCTTGGATGCTGAGGCTACACCATACGATAAGGACTTCTCCAATCTGGGTCGTGGAGGGGCTGCACCCGCCTTCGCGATGGGAGCTAAAAACCCGGTGGATGACTCAATGTGGGCTCTACACGTCTTTGACATCCTCTACCTTGATGGGGAGCAACTACATCATTTACTCTACTCGACACGCCGGCAGTTTTTACGGGGAATAGAATTACCTGTTAAAGAATATCCTAAAGCTAAAAGCGACTTTAAATTGCATCTCTGGGAGAACACTGTACACACCGTGACATCTGCGAGTGCAATGGAGAAGATGGCAGAGGAAGTCAGTAAGATACCTGCAAGTGAGGGAGCCATGTTTAAGGATGAGGACTCAAGGTACCAGCTCAATGGGAATACTCCACTTTGGTCTAAGATGAAAGCTACCTTTGAGATTGACGCCATAGTTGTTGGCGTTAACCAGGAGGGCAACACATTCAACTATGTTGGAGCCATCGGACCGGTTGATGCAACCTCCGACAGTGAAGCCCCAGTAGATGATCCTAAGGGCAGGAAATTCACCAAATATAGAGGCAAAGTTTACAGCATTCTAGGTAAAACATTCAACACGAAGATTGAGGCGAAAGTTGGGGATATTATCAGGGTCAATGTTAAGGATGCCAGCAAGATTAATGATCAGGTATATCACTGGTTCCATCCTCAGGTCCTCGAAAAGAGGGAGGATAAGACCAGACCAGATCCACTGAAAACCATTGAAACAATCTCAGAGACTGCAGCTAAACAGCAGAAGCTAGCCTACTTGGTATCCGCTAGGTATGGATTTGAAAGTCCACTAGCTTGTTGTCTATCTCCATGGATTGCGGTTCCAGGAGATAACTGGACTTACCTGAAACATGATGATGCAGCCTACACTGAACTGAAGAAACTCGGTGTAACAGCCCTCGTCGGCACAAATACTGAAAGGGAAATCCTTGACGCCTGGACACAGAATGGTTTAGCCTTCACAATGGGGAAAGCTTTGACTATCTCAGAGTATCTGTCTCCAGCTCTATACCTAAGTGAAGTTGAGTTACCAGATGATCTTGCGGTAGACATCAATGAGTTAAAGGCATTCTATGCAGATAACCGTTCAAGTCCAATAGATCACATGACTGTCTCATGCTGTGATGCTTTAGTGCCACTTACTAAGCCTCTGCATTTGGAAGACGTCTATCTACATTACCCCTTAGAGAGCAAGACATGGAAATATGTAATTCAATTCCACCTCAGAGGATTATCCATTCACGCGGACTTTAGAGCCCAAATAGATGACAAACGCCTGATCGGATGGACTTGGAGTGTAGGAAAGAGTCTGCTCAGACCAATGATGAGGAGACTTAACGACAAGGTCCTGCAGCAGGTTGGTGTAACGAGGAAACAGATTGATGAGATGACAGTTAGTGAGCTCTCACAAAAAGTGAGATCCACTAAAGAAGGAAAAGCCCTCATCAAACAGTTAAGCGCGAAGACACAGGACCTCTCACAAGGCCAACTGAAGGCTCTATCAAATGAGGTATGGGATGACGAATTCCAGCCAGTCCTTGACAACCCAAACAATAAGATAGTGACTCAGCGTAAATCCCCAGAGCCAATGGAATGGTTGGATTATGAGGGTGAAGTACCAGCTGGAGCTGTAGGTGCAACAAGAGAACTGGAAGGCCAATTCATCATAATGGATAAAGGTGACATCCAGTTTGGGGCACAGAAAAGCTACTTCCATGAATACTGGATTAACGGGGCTAGAATAAAGAACAGGAGAATCATAGTTAGACGCCTAGCAACCAAACCTAAATGGGAGATGGAGGAGGCCTTCGCGTGGATGGCGTTCTTCACAAAGCCAGATGAGGCTCCGTACACAATTTCATCGAGAGCTGTCACTAAGAAGTGGATGCCACCTGATGGAATATCTGCTCTGCCAAAGCAGATTAGAAACGAGATCCCGAGTGAATACCAGTACTGGAAAAAGGAAACTCCAGCTGCAATCCGTGATGAACTTGTTAAAGGCATCAAGAAGAAAGATGTCACGGTGAAGCTGTCGGGTCTGAAATTCGCTGTTAAGAGGGTATGGCATAAAGGCCCAGAAGTCCGACGGGGTATACCTGTTGTAAGGAACTGGCTGTTACTCCATGACGGCAAAAAGGTATTAGATGCTTGGGACTTTGGCAGAGACTCTGACCCAACCACAGATATGGGAGTTACAGCCAGACGGAAAAAGGATGAGGAGCTCAGTGAGTTACTTCCAGAATCCGGGGAAATCTCAGCTGATCATCCTGCAAGCTACACTAAGGCACTTCCAAATCACTTCGACACTAGTGATGAAGGCTCAGCTCAGATAACTTCTGATACTGACGACATGCTCCAGATAAAACTGAATGGGAAGACACTGCACGGTGCATACGTCTTTGTGCGTGAAGATAGTGGTTCAGAGATGTGGACATTTGCTAAAGCAGATCTCTCCGAATCCAAGATGGCTATGATGTTAACATCCATGGAATGCACAACCGGATACTGTAAGACAACTGGGGTAATGCACCTCAGCCCCGACGAATTCAAGCAGGACCGCTCAGGAAATCTGTTGTTCATCAGTGGCCCAGGAATTAAGCCTGGTGAAGTAATCCCCATGGACGGTAAGCCCGCCTTCTTCACGAAGGAGGGTATTGAAAAGTTCTGGCCCTCCATGATAAGGCAGCCAATTGTTGTTTTACATGGTGATCTTAAAGGCGATGTTATTGGCTTTGTTGACAAGATTCATTACGACTCTGAGACTGGTTGGGGCTGGATAGATCGGGGAGTAGTATGGCATCCAATGGGAATAAAGATGATTCTGGATGGGACTCTCCCAGCATTCAGCATAGAGGTATTACCTGAAGTTATCTGGGACCCAGAGCACCAGCACGAACACGTTATAGGAGGTAACTGTGTTGGCATAGCCGTGGTTCCGGTGGGTGCATGTAAAACATGTAACATAGTCAGCGCAGAGTTCTCACAGATGAAGGTTGAAGCAGGTAAAGTCTACAAGTTTGGTATGACTGCAGGGGAGTACATCAGAGACCAATACTGGAGCCGATCTAAAAGCACTCAGGAAATAAGCACATTAATGGGGATCCCGCGCAGCACCATAGAAAACTGGATGAATAGTCTTGGTATTCCACGAAGAAGCTACACTGAGGCAAGACACCTCAGAAGCTTTAAGGAGAAGATGAGTCTAGGAGGTAGATTATTCCTAACAGCCCTCGGTTCAGGTAACTCCAGTAAAACAGGGTCGGGAAAAGACAACCGTAATATTGCCTGCACATTACTCAGTTCAGGCCCAAACCATTTATTGATTAATGCACCCAGAGGCGTTAACGCTATGCTGGGGTTAGTGCAAGTGGCACCAAAAGACATTCTTCTTGAAAGTGATGACGCATCAGCAATAGGTGGTCTGCATGAGCTCCGCGCATTGAAGCCAAACGTGTTCGCAACAAAGGAAGTCTGGGAAACATTGAGGGCGAACTACAGATCTATAAGCGGACAGAAAGGCTCCTTCGAGGACCTCTACGATTTCCCAAGATACGTGATTAAGGATAAGGGATTCACCTTAGGAGACTCCAACTTTACTGCTGTGCCAATCCCGACGTCTGGGCAGGTAAAGTCAACAGGATTCAAGATTAACGCTGGAGGCGTTAATTTATGGCATGCGAGCTCTATATCAGAGTCACCGGGGGAAGCCCTTGAAGGCGTCCATGTTTACATTGGTGACGGCTCATCTGAGAAGGGGCATGCTTCAATAGAAGAGCAAATTGACTGGGCTTCTAAAGCGGGGATCAGACAGATCATGTTCACCAAGATAGGAGATTATTCTCATGAGGAATTATCTGGGATGCTGAGGGATTTAGCACCGAACGCACAAGCATTATTTGATGGTGCTAGGGTTGGGTTAACCCCGGGGAGCACAGCTGCGTTACTCCCAGATAAACTGGTTCAGGCTTTAGCGAAGGGTGAAAAGGTGATACTCGTACGGACAAAGCCTTACACTGAGTTATCCAAACAGACAATTCTATTTGGTAATGAGAATAACTTAGCTGGTCTCTACATTGAGGGCTTCCCAGAGGGTCCGCACTCCGCTGAGAAAGTTAAACAGATGAAGTCACAACACCTGTTAAGTGATAAGGAGTGGAAGCAACTGGTTGGGGACGCCGAGAATGTATGGATATATCACCCCAGAACATTGGAAGTGTTTGATGAGGCACGTGAATATATGGTAAATAATTCCAGCAAGGTGGGTCCATACATCTATGACGTGGCCTTAATTCATTAATCTCATCCAATGAGAGTAACCCGGAATATAATATAATATATGCGATATAGTTATTATTCTATAATGAGAATAACTATAATCACTCTAAATGAGCTTAAAAGAATCCTATTTACTTGAAATAAGTCGGTTTCTGGGTTCCCTAAGTTATTCGCATCTGGTGATATTATTGATAATAACTCAGGTTGCACCTGTTTAAGTTACTCTCATCGAGTGAGAGTGATAATCTTGTCGGTAGCATTAACGGTATCTGTTATAAATGCAGACACATATTACGTGATGGGAAAAACACCATGCCCGATAACAATAAAACGGGTGAGGAACTCGTAAATTTCGATACACTCGAACTGGAGAACGGAGAGGGCAAACCCTCTCGCAGTGTACAATTACTGGCACTTCTCTCAGCTAATCTACCACCTGAGAAACTCGGTGAAGCAAAAAAGATACTTGGTGTCCAGGAAGAGATGTCAAACAATGACCTTTTCGCTGCAATTCAGAAGCTCCTTGATGAGAAAAAGGCGGCTGAAGGAGGCGAAGGTGAGGGTGACGGATCTGACTACAAGACATTTATGAAGACGTGTATGGGTGAGGGTAAAGACCTCAAAACATGCACTGCTGAATATAAGGAAAAGTATCCAACAGCAGCTGAGCCTTCTACAGAAGATCTGCAGGAGATAGATAACTTGGAGAAGAAAGACCCAAAGACTGAGGACGAATATCCTGAGCCAATCAAGAAGAAGATGGCGGAGCTTCAAGCTGAAATCGAGCAGCTCAAGGCGCTGAACCGGAATGAAGGTATTGACAACAAAGTTGATGCCCTCGTTGATGGTAAGCATCTTGCGCCCAGGCAGGCTGTTGAAGTCAAGAAATTGATGAAGCAGCTTCCAGACACTCAGCATGCAGGCATCCTGAACATCTTCGAATCCCAGAAGTTGACTGTCCATGAAGACGTTGGAAAACTGGCAGGCGGGAAACCTTCAGCGGGGATGACCCTTGAGGAGAAGAAAGCCATCATAGAATCCAGCGGACTTGGAGAGTTGATGAAGACAAAGGGAGGACGCCTCCCCGGAGTTGATTGATTATGGCTGTAACATGTTATGGCGTTGATATGTACGATCCTAGAACAACACTGAAGGCAGTAGCAGCTGAAGACATCGGATTAGGTGAGAGTGTTTACATTCACACTGATGGCTTAGCTTACTTAGTTGACAACGGTAAATATGATGTCATGCACGGAGTCGCGTTGAAGGCCACATCATCTGGTGAGTATGTTACTATTGTAACTCAAGCCAGACTTCGAGTAGGCACAACTCAGACTATTGGAGCAAGAATCTATACCGGTGCTGCGTCAGGTGGATCAGCTCCTTCAACAACCCTATCAGCAACTGGAGTTGTCTGTGGTTTCGCAACTGCAGCCAACTATATCTACGTGAACGTGCCGGTTCCGGGAGCGGACGGTTAAGGTGAATTAAATGTCGTACTCACAGAATCAGGGAAACCTTGTAGTCGGTAAACCCGCCTCAGGGCTAGCACAATCAGACGGACTTTTCACCTACGATGACGTCGATACCAGAATGCTCTACAAGGAATTCCAAGATGGAGTTCAGATTTACAATGAAGTAGAGTGGGGGTTGATGAATCAGTTCATCAGGAAAACTCAGAAGGAGTCAGTCAGGGTCTGGCAGAGAAACATGGAATTCGTTGGTGCCTCTGAAGGTTATATGGAGAGCTGGCAGAAGACGAGAGCAATGGAGATCGCAATCCCATTGAACGACTTCGAGCTGGGCTTTGCATTCACAAAGAAAGGCATCCAAGATAGCACTGCACAGGAGCTACAGGAGACTCAAAAGGAGGCTCTAGCAGCAGACCAGAGACTTCTAGCGAAGAGATTCTTCTACAGATGTTTGACACCAGGAGGCTCAACCACAAGTCGAGGCTTCTGGGACGGAAACATGGGGACAACCACATACCAGAGGGCGCCCCCAGCGTGGAAGAAGAACACCTTCACTACTTCACACAACCACTACGATGCATCTGGTTCCGCAGACATTGCACTAAGTGACTTCTCAGCCATTAAGAGAGAGATTAGGGAACACGGCTATGCTGGTCCCCTATACATGTGGATGAACTCTCAGGAAATTGAGGCCTGTGAGAATCTTGCTGGATGGACTGCAGCGATGACACCTAACAGTATCATTGAGACAGTAGCCAAACAGGGATTCGAAGCAGTCAAACAATTCCAGGGATTAACAATTCTCTCAGACGACTGGAACCCAGCGGGATATATGTTTGCCGTTGAAGGCCGCGTAAAACCGGTTACAATGCGTGAACCACTTGCCACTGGTGCGAGAGGTCTGAAGTTATACGAGGGTCCGTATTCAGCTTACCCACTTGCGGAGAGCTACTACAGTCATAGGTTTGACATGGAAGTAGCACACCGGGGAGCGGGTGCTGTAAGATATCTAGGTACAACTTGGGCAGATCCAAGCTGGACCTTTTAATCCTTAAACGGGTAGCCGACCTACCCACTTTTTAATCGAGTCGGGGGAGATGGCCTGAACCGCGCCCTGAAGGCGGTATGGTCCTCTTGGACGCTTCTACGGAGGATAAATGTAGGAGAAGTAAAAGGTTTGGAGGAAAAAACAAATGGTAAAAGAAACCAAATACGATCACCATCCAGTACGGATAGAGAAAGGCTTATTCCTTGGCAGTGAACAGCTTGACCTCGCTGGAATCTATTACACTCAGCACTCAGCAGTTCTTGCCTCTGTCGCGAGTTCAGATGACCTGAAATGGGCGTTACTGGATCTTGCTGCAGTCGTGACGGTTCCTGATAATGCAGTCGCAGCTATTCTGGACGTCGCCGTTAATGACGAGGGCTCAGCCGGTGCAGCTGCTTACGCGTATTTCTCAAGTAACGTCGGTGGGCAGCTTGACTTGGATTCAAGGCTTACCTACGTCTACTGTGGTAACGTCAACGACAGGGTTGGCTCTAAGACAATTATAGCCACGCTTACAGAGGACGACAAGGTTGCCTTCTGTGTTGTAGCTACTGGAGCTGTATTCGATTACAAGATTAAGCTGATTGGATATCTGATCGCTGGAACTAGATCAAGTAAAGTAGTGCTACCATCTGCATCATTACAGGCTCAATTCGTGGTGAACCAGTAGCCTCCCATAGTTAGGAGGAAATAAAAGTGTACATCGTCGAGAATCTGGCAATCAACGGCACACCGCTTAGCGCAGACGCTGACGCAGGTGACACAACAATCACCGTTAAAACACCGGGAAACCTCAGTGCAGGTGCAGCATACATCTGGGACAAGACAACACCAGCAGGCGAGACTGTAACAATCTCAACTATTGTTGGAAGCACAATCACCCTATCAGCCGTTCTTACAAATAGTTATACGATACTTCAGGAAGCCGTAATCACAAATACATCTGGGCAGGCATCTGGGGTAATCAAAGAATTTGACATCCCCATTAAATCATCTTGGGCGAAAATCGCGTATGTGAAGATCGTTCAACTAGAGCCTGGGGCAATGGACATCAAATTTGACATCTTCGAGAAATCTGGGATTGATGAATCTCTTAGACGTAATTTATTGTATAACGTGTATAGACGGAACATTGAGATGACAGCGATTCAGGGTGGGCAATACGGAGAGTCCTTGATGGGCGGCCCAATTCCATATAAAGATCGGGACGCACAGGTTGAGGCTCACACCCGTAACCTTCATTGCAGATTAATTAATGAAGCTGGTGGTACAACCTCTGATTTCACTGTACTGATCAAGCTCGCTGATATCGGGGAGGTTACCGGTTAATGTCTGGTTCAGTAGCTCTTCAGGGCCTACTTGAAGTTCGTCAATCATCCAGCATTGAGACTCTTAAGGGAATTCTCATAGTCCGGCATTCGGGGTCAACAACTCTTCATGCCGAATTTCATGTCGGACAGAATTCTGTTGATCTTAAAGGAGTATTCTTGCTCAGACAATATTATGCAAATCTTAAAGCCTTAGCTACAGTCAGACATCCAGCTACCACGACACTTCATGCCGAATTTCATGTCGGACAGAATTCTGTTGATCTTAAAGGAGTATTCTTGCTCAGACAATATTATGCAAATCTTAAAGCCTTAGCTACAGTCAGACATCCAGCTACCACGACACTATTCGCGCATTTCCACGTAGAAATACACTGGTCTGGCACTCCACAGAATCTGTTCTCAAAAACTGAGATTCGTCAACCTGGAACCGCAACCATATTCAGCAAATTTGAAGTCAGACATTCAGACTCTGAAGTCCTTAAGGGAATTCTTGTAGTAAAGAATGTTTCATCACAGGATTTGAAGGGCTTAGCAGTCATTCAGCACTCAGCCTCAGCTACACTGAAAGGCAGCTTCATAGTTCGCCACTCAGCAAGTGTTGAAGCTGTTAAGGGAATTCTTGTAGTTAAGAATGCTTCATCAGAGACCTTAAAGAGCGTATTAATAATACGGCATTCAAACACAACTGACCTCAGTGCCTCATTCAGGCTCACTCAGGAACCATATGTTGTTCAGGGTGTCCCGGTTGCAGTATATGTTGCATTAAGCGTAGTCGTATAATCTAACCTATCTTTTTTATATACGCAATTACATACCGTATTCCATGTCAACTTTATGGGACAAGGAACGTGTTAAAAGATACATTAGACTTTATGGAGACCCCCGCGATAAGAAGGGAACTCAATCTCAGCTATGTAAAGACGCTGCAGAATTAATACCTCATAGAACGCCAATGCTCTTAGATGTGGGGTGTGGAATCGGTCATTTAATTCCTCACTTACATGAAGGGGTGAACAGTTATACTGGTTTAGATCTCAGCCCTGAAATGTTAAAACAAGCAAAAGAGTATTTCCCAGAACATAACTTTGTTGAAAAAGATGCTACAACCTTCAAGTACCCTAATGGTGTTTCGTTTGAAGTCGTGATCTCAATCAGCATGTTCATCCACTTACCCGAAGGGATAGCCAGACTTGCTTTGAAGAATATGTGGGAACATGTAGCCCCGGGAGGATCTCTGATCTTCGGTATGGAAACTCTGGGAAACTCAGTTCAAATTCGACCATCGGGTTTGCTCATCCGCAACCAGTCTCCTGAAAAAGTGAAGAAGATGATTGCTGAGATTATACCTGACGCCCTTATGACTTACGAGTTTCATCAAAGGGTTGTCTATCAAACAACCTCTGATGTAGTTTTCACTCGAGAATCTCCTAACAAATTAATCAGCCATACACCTGTGGCTAGAACTACACTGTATAAGGTGGATAAAAAACAATGAAGATAGCATTCTATGGTTTAAACCAGAACTTCTGCCAGCTCATCAAGGAAGAGCTGGAGGCATATCACACTGTAAAGTATTACAGACACACCAATAACCAGGTCATTAATTGGGCTAACATGATGAAGCTCCTAGATTGGTGTGACCTCGCATACTTTGAGTTTATCCAGAGTCCACTCCCAGAAATGAGTCAATTAGAGGTATTTGACAAACCTATTGTTGCCCGTATGGATGGGATAGATGTTCTTAACCATTCACAGATTGACTGGAGGAGGGTAGACGCCTTAGTTTTAATGCCTGTTCAGGAGAAACGGTTAACGAGGCTGCGGAATGACTGGAACACTGAGCACCCTAAGAAACAGTTACTACCTCTACCAAAGAGGATTCTCAGGCGAAACATCGGAATAGACCTTGACATCTATCAACCAGATTACAGCAGGCAACCAGGATACACTATTGGATTCCACGCCTTCACAATTAGGGCGACGAAGCGCGTCTACACGATGCTACAGACATTCCATGAGCTGGTGAGAAAAGATCCTGATAAGCCATGGAAACTTCACTTCATGGGTGCTGGATGGCAGCCTGGAACCTACAACTGGCCTGAAAGACAGGAGTACATGATGTCACTTATGGAGCACATTGAGGACCTTCATCCAATGATTGGGGATAGATTGATGATCACTCCCCATAATGATCCCCCGGAAGTCTGGTCTAAGATCGCGCAGAAGACAGACATCATGTGGTCTACAAGTTACCGTGAGGGCTTCCCCAACAGTATTGGTGAGGCTGCTGCATCCGGGTCATGGCCTCTAATGAATCACTTCTACGGGGCGGAGACAATTTATCCTGAAGAGAACCTATGCTGGACACCAATCGACATGGTTGAGAAGACCATTGAGTGGGGTAATCTCTCAGACGATGAAAAGATTCAGAGAAGACATGACATCAGGGCATGGATGGAACAATACAACAAGAAGGAAACTGCAAGAGACATCCGACTACTCTGCGAAGAAGTGCTGGAGAATAAGCGGAAATGAATGATCCTTTAATGAAGTTTTCTTCATTATCAAATTACCCAAAGGTGTACCGCCTCCCACTTCACAAATTAGGCATTGAAGGCTTCGAGGAGCAGCCAGACAAATACTATATGCCTGAGGATGAAATGGAGTTACTTCTTGGCCCAGGTCTGAAATATGTCCGCGAGAAGATGTGTGGAGTATCCCGGGAGTTTAGAATTGGTAACTTCTTGGTCTACTATGAGGATGTTAAGATTAGGCGGGTAATTCCCTACACTCAGCTTCCGGACTATAACTTTGTTTACGCTGTGAAAGGGCAGGATGGCTCTAATATTTCAATGACTAATTTCCTTGATCTGACGAAAACTTTCAACTGGTATACTCCACCCATCTTGTTGGAATCTGTTGACCCTATAACTATAGAGGAGCTCCTCAAACTAGCCCGCCAGCCTTCATCATTCAACCCAGATCATGTGGCTGAGGGGATCATAATAATTAATGAATCCCTCGGACTGGAGGGTAAGATCATTAACCCCGAGTATGATGATAACCGTCACCCGGATATGTATAAGGATCTTGAAATGGAGGTGAATCAGCTTGCCTGAATACTTCAAATGTAGTGCACGGATAACACGTGTAACAATTAACTCCGATCAGCTCTACACGGACCCCGCTGACGCAGAATTTAATCAACCCTTCTGGCAGGCCTCCGCAGCGGCATTCCTTATTCCAACACGAGAGTATGGGCACTGCGCAATTCTGGTTCAACGCTCACCTAATACAGGTAATGCTGGGAAGTGGGCTTGCCTACCGGCTGGTGGATGTGATAACTTGGAGGAACTTAGAAACCCCGAGATTACAGTACACAGGGAAGGAATTGAAGAACTGCTAATATCCTGGGACGGCAGAGAGTTAAACCCACTTCAATTTGCAGTGCTGAGACCCATGGATGAGATCGAAATCTACGATGAGACAACAGGGGAGATAACATCTGTGACTGGGGAAATTCACCTCTCACGGGAGGGCCAGTTCCTCTTCATTCAGGCATATAATTTAGGGATTCCACTTGATGAAGATGTCATCATTAAGGATGGTGAAATCTGGATT
>Ga0307379_10003622_pt1 | contig 22359 bp, 14 predicted proteins | sample UN2MG_FD_202237 | JGI IMG/M metagenome (GOLD analysis project Ga0307379, IMG submission 202237) | Soil microbial communities from Risofladan, Vaasa, Finland - UN-2 | ecosystem: Environmental > Terrestrial > Soil > Coastal area > Acid sulfate soil | place: Finland: Risofladan, Vaasa | collected... | reverse complement strand
TTTTTAGTTAGGAACTCCTCAATATTAAAGAGTCTTAAAAAATCATTATCTACATACAGATTTAGGAAACCGGCTGGCACCGAACGAAAGCGAAGTGCCATAGATTCTACTTCGTCATACATTTGATTTAGGAAGGCAGCGTCATCATTCGTTGCATTCATTACAAATGTTACATCAGCATCAACACTACCAATATGTTGACAGGTGGGATATCGATAACCTACCATTGGGATTAGGGCAAGAATGTTACTGAAGGTAATAGTAATCTGCTCGACTACAGTTGCTTGGCCAACAGGACGATTATCTGGATTGATAGCAAACCACTTCTTGCGTCCCATAAGAGAGAAGGTTCCTGCTGATACCGTCTCGTCTCTAACGCCATATCTGGCATCAGTCTCATACACCTTTACGAAGTCGCCCTCTTCTATAGCCTCGTCAGTCGCAAAGCCAGCAGCACTTAAGTTCTTCTGATTTGCAATGCGCTTTTTGAGTAGAGCAACGGCCTCTTCAATATTGCTTTTCTCCTTAGACTTAATATATTTAGTCGCCCCAGCTACTCCCTCTCCCTGGAAGGATGAGCCAATAGCTCTCTTGATGCTTCCACCAGCAGCTTGTCTGGCTTCACTATCAATAGAAAACTTCTCTCCAGTCTTGATGCTATCTCGAATCTCCTTACTTGTATTCCATCCCTCTCTGACAGCTTTTCTATAAACAAGATCTATAATCTTATTGTCACCCAACAGAGACTTATCTTCAGGTGCCCACATAAGCTCTCGAGCTGACATAACAAACTTCTCTGGGTGCTTTAGTATAGTCTCAAGTAAGTCAACAGAAGCTTCGTTAGCAATCGCTGACCCCTTGAGTCCCATTGCGTATTCACGCCACATAAACTTAGTAGAAGGAAGCGCGCCATTCTGATGGGGCCAGTCTACAGGAGTAGTGTCTTGATAATATGGCTCATAGAACTTCTTCCATAGATTGCTCTCCCAGGCATATCCAGGAGTGTCATAGTTCTCGCCACACTTGTATGCCCAAACAGGAGTATAGGGTTTATAGTTAAACCAGATAAAGTTTAGCTGGACCCTTACACAATCAGGAGCGTCTTCATGGCCCATAGTTGAAATGGTCCCAGAAGAGAAGGCTAATACGATGGGTTGAAATCCACGAGGGTCATATGTGGAGCGGCTTGAGGTGCTAGAGAAGCTCTCGTCTATATTGCTAATATTATCTGTGGTTAGAATATCAGTTAGGTAACGGTTATATATAGAGGCAAAGGGGCACGCGCGCAATCCTGCGATCACGCGGGACATCTTCTCGTTAATGTCATCCCCCTTGAAGATAATGTCTAGAGACACATATGCGACACTGTGCCCTGATTTAACCTTCTGTGAAGTCCGTGTGCGGAGAGTCTGCCACTCGTGATTGAATGATTGCTTGTCTACAGAAATCTGATCTGGAGAGATAGATAGAACTACATCATTGATGACAAAGATGTCTGCCTCAACAGCGCCAACACGCTGTATTGCCCGCTCTTCTCCAAATATACTAGTTGTAGGACTAAGGTCCTGTGGTTTCGAAGACAAAACACTACTCCTTAATCATTCAATATATCCGACAACTTCTGTCGCGTCAATGAACTACGGCGATCAGATACAGATGAATGAACTCGCGCCGGGCCTATTGCTCTTCTAATCTGCTGGTTAACAGCACCATAGTCAACAGGGCCGCTCGAAGTCCCTCGTATTGATATGTTTTTCATAGACCGATGACTAGTTACGCGAGCAGTATTTCCAGCATCAACATGTGAGGGAGCAGAAGGAGAACCACTAACCTGAGAGGAAGGATGTATATTATTCTCCATCATAGAGCCACCGCTGCCACTTCTCATATCAACAGCTGGAGGACGATTAGCGCCCATATCAAGACTCTGATTAGGTCTACTTAATACAGCAGCAAGACCAACAGCAGCAGCAAGTCCCATGCCCAGAGGTTTAGCATGCTTGAGAACCTTCCCTCCTGCCGCTGCTACTCTATTCATCATAGCACTTTCCTGAGCAACCATATTACTCATAAGACCAGTTAGTCCTTTACGTTCTATGGTAGGAAGGAATGCGCCGAGCGGACTAGTCTTCTGGGCGCTCTTACTTAGCATAAGCGCAACATCCTCAGCATTCTTTGGATTGATGCGCCCACTATAAAGTGAGTGTAACTTGGAGGCACTAGTATCTGCTACTGCGGCAGCCTCATGTCCCTGGATGGATTCCATAATGTACTTTGAAGTATTTTCTAGACCAATACCCTTAATACGCCGCTGTGTAATCTCTCCACTAGCAAGGTCTTCAAGGGCAACTGGAAAGCCCTCTCCCATCATTTGCTGACCTGCCACTTCGGCAGAAGCCATAACCTGCTGGACAGTGCGAGATAATAGGTTTGCATTTTTAGTAACTACAGCCCTATTAATCTGAGAGAAGACATCGATCATCTCAGCAGCCCGCTCTGATGGAATATGCTTACCAGAGATAGGTGTTTGCTCAAGCCAATCTAATAGAGCAAGAGACTGACCTGTTGCTTCAGCCGCGCCTCCCCCTATACCAGATAGAACAGCAGACTTAGCTCTAGACAGATTAACAGATAACTTGCCAAGTTCTGTATCTGGAATACCTAACTTCATCGCAGCTCCAGCCATTTCTTTCTGTAGCGTAGTTCCACCACTAGCAACCTTGGTTTTCAAGATCTGGCTTCTGATGGTGTATTCCTCATACGCTTCAATGGATGCACGATTATTAATGTGGTTAGAAAGAGAACCGGCGAGCTTCGGGCTTGTCATTGATACAGCCATAATATCTCCATCGGTATCTGCTGCCATACCAACTAAGGGAGAGAATCTTAAGTTGCCAAGCGCCACTGTTTCCCCACCTATCTGGGCAGTTGCTTTACGGAGCTGCTCATTAATAACTGCATGACTACCCTGGCCTGGAACTTTGTAAACACTAAGAGGTTGAATGCTGTAAGGAGAAATAGCTGGATGTCTCCCCCCAAACCCAGGAACTTCACCCCCCTGCTCAAAACGCTGGCGTATCTCTGCCATCTCTTTTACACCATATATCTGTTCTAGATCTGTTAACATCTTCCCGCCCATTTCCCCAGTAATCCCTACAGCATACGGAGATCGAGTAGCACCAATGCCACCAGGAGTAACGGCTGTTAGAAAGCGACTACCAGAAATACGACCAGCTAGGAGCCCTTCGCCGCCAGTTACAGTATCTCTCATCGCCCCTCCGGTTTCAGCAGTTAGTTTGTTTAGGGCTCCCATAACATCTTCTGGTGCTGCTTGACCCATCTCTGCTTTAGCTGCTACATCAATCAGATCTCTATAGTGTCCAGCTAACTTTGACTGAATAATTTTACCAGAAGCAGTTTTTCTTCCTGCCAGTTGAGAGATAGAACCCTCTCCTGGGATGATGATATCGCCATGTCCCTTAATGCGAAGAATAGATTCTCTACTGGGAAGGAGCGCGTCTGTTGGTGTTACCCCAAGGATTTGCTTGGCAGAAGTAGCCCCACCCCATACACCAGGATTAAGCATGCTTTCGATAGACTCACTTAAAATCTTCTGCTCCTGCATCCTGGCAGGATTAGCGATCATCATTCTCTCGGCAATCTCTTTTTGCATTTCAGGACCAAGGGCTCCAAGATGCGGGCTTCCTAGTAACTCAAACATACGGGGCTCAATTGTCGCACGCTTCCCAGCGCCTGGACCACCAGGCCCACCAAAGAAAAACTGAGTATATCCAACCGCACCGCCCTTCATAATCTGAGCATGTTCAGCCGGATTCAACCTTGGGATCATAGACTCCCATCCCTCGCCAAAGATATCGGGAACCGCACCAAATACTTCTCCCATTTGTTGAGGATTAAGTTTGCCCGCTCGTGCAAGCTGGGCAGCTAAGTTGACAGCCTTGCCATGATTTAGCATATCGTTTGCAACAGACATATCACCAACAGCTGACATTGCCCCTAATGGATCTTCGAGATATCGACTTGCTAGTTTTCTAATACGAATGCCACTAGTTTGATTGGTTCCAATATGTTCATAGAGAGAAGTGAATAGTTGATTATAGTGAAGGCGGCGATTCTTCTTTAACTCACCCATCGTTACAATCGCATCTACTTCGGCTAGATGCCCCATGTTAATATTCTTCATTGCTTCACGAATATAGGCAGGTCTGGCTTCTTTAGCCATCATCTTGGCACCAAGATAAACCTTACTGTATTCACCCTCTGAGACTGTCTTCCTACCTATAACCCTAATGAAGTCTCCCTTAGACTTGTCCTTGCTAAACTTGGTAGCCTGGACAATCTCCATGGTCTCTGGAAGAACAACTGGCCTACCTTCTGGGCCATATCCAAAGAATGTCCCCTTGGCAGCTTTCTTGCCTATCTGCCAGTGAGCCCCTCCACCCTTAAGCTCAGTTGAGAGTTGCTTACTTACTCTATCCGCATTGATGTCCATGTTGACGATCTGCTCTACTTCACGAGCAGCAGACATCTCTGAAGAGATAACGCCCATGCCTTCTTCTGTAATCCCGTAGGGAATAAGAGAGGGGGTGTGTCTTGTAGAGACATAGGCGGTCTTTGCCATTGGTGCGTAAACGCCAGCCTTTGTCCCTGCCCAAGCAAACTTCTTGGTAGCAGGACTCATATGTTGCATCTGCCAGATAGCCTCTTTAGTTGGAGCATATTCAGGACGCATCCACTGCATTGGCCTACGACCAATATCTTCTGATTCAGGAATGAGGGAAGATAGGCCGCGATAATCCGCAAGCGACACCGTGCCCTTTGCGATCTGAGCAGGAGAATATCCAGGTAGCATCTTTACAAACTTGCCACTGGGTAGTTGGGCTCCACCTTGTTCAATCACGCTAGCATACTCTCTCATGCTAAGAGGATCTCCAGTAGTAGTTCTTAATCGCATAATCTTAGAACGGAGCTTAATAGATTCGTCCCAACCTTGATGTTGGCCAGATGGTAGCGTCTGGACCCAGTCCAAATTCTCTCCCATCTTGCTTTCAAATTCATGAACCATGCTCTGTGCTATTCGACTGGTAAGCTTCTTCTCATTAAGAAGGCGCGGGACTTCCCCTTCTAGAAATCGCCTCATCATATACTCTTCATGATTAAAGGACTCCTTAAGTAACCCGCCCTCTACTACTCCATACATACCTGCGATATACCTGGACTGCTGAGTAGACCCTCTGGTTACAATACCCTGATACTTACCGGGAAAGGCTCCTGGAACATTCATAAAGATAGGATCGGCCCCTATCCTTCCTCCAGCCATCTTAACTCTTAACTGATGACCTGGGACATCCCCACGAGACACACGGGTGATCTCTAGCTCGCTTAACCCAAGCTGACTCTTAATATTCAAGATGTCCTTCCGCATCTTTCTACTAACTTCACCAGGAGTAATCCTGGTATATTTTGAAGGGACACGATTAGAGATACTGACTGTGCTAATATCCTTGCCAGCAACCAACTGGTGGTTCATTACTCCAACATCTTCAAGGAAGATCTCTGCTGTTCGTGCTACATATGGAGAAGAACTAGTTTGTATCTTAAACCGAATGTCCTGCATAATCTGCTGTGGAGTCTTACCCAACATCTGATCCGCAGTGCTAGACGCAGTAATACCAGTTGGATCAGCTACCTTGGCAGCATTAAGCCAAGCCGTTCTCAGTTGCTCCGTAGTTAGAACAGTGTTTCCAGCAAAGCTATCCAGTTGTTTAGCCTGCCAGGTCTTCAGGGATTTGCTAAATGGCTTTTCAATATACCGCTCAGTAAACCCGGCAATGGCACTATTAGCAGCAGCATTAGGCAGTCTCTGGATTGATGGCCCAAAGATAGTGTTCTCCCTCATTAGACGCCCAGCAGTGACCCCTGCTCCAATAGCAGCAGGAGCAGCCACTAGTGCTGTCTTAAAAATAGATCCACCATCATCAGGTTTCTTTGTAACCATTATCCAATGTCCTCTCTACGAGACATCTCTATTATTTCCTTAGTTCTATCTTCCTGCAAGTTCACATCTACAGTATGTTCTGTTGCTCCTGAGATATCTGCTACGCTCACCTGTGCTCGTATATTGTTTGCTGCCAAGACTTCATTGATCTTCTTCTGGGTCTCTGCTGCGCTCTCAGTGCCCTCAAGTTCTTCAGCAGCGCCTTCTAGGTAAGGACGCCTTGCTGCGTTCCTGACCTGATCTGGCCAGATGTCATAGTCGTAAGTATTGCGCCCTTCGTTCTGTATTACCTTAAGCTTAACATCATTTAGGTCAACTGCTGGGTGCCAGCCAACCCAGTCGGGGCCGGGCATCTTCCGCCCCTTCAACTGCTTAGCAAGAAGCTTAGTCCTACGATACCAATCTCCATAACTTTCTTCCTGTTCACGAGTCTCAAGATACTCTAGCCACAGCTCCTGACTTCTGGGGAATCCCTCAGATTTAACTTCGCTACCAAACTCCTTTAGCGTCTCTTCTGTCTGAGCAACTTCTTCCTCTGACAACAGCCCCTTCTTAATAGCCTCTCTCATCGTGGAAGCATCCTTCAACTTCCATCGAGCAAGATAAAGAGCCTTCTCGTTCTCTGGAACTATCTGAGCAATACGAGCGCGCTCCTCCATATCCTCGGTCTCAGAAAAGTCTTTGAAGTAGTCTCGCTCACCACGAGGTAGTGATCTATAGAGATTAGAGAAGTTAAATCCATATGGATTAACTCCGAATAGAGTTTCTCTTCTAGAGCGCTGGAACTCATCGGCATTCTCCATATCTCCTCTTGCTCTCGCCGTCTTCTCTAGTTTGGTATACTTCGTATACTTCAAGATATCAAAGTATTCCTCTAGTCCCCGCTGCTCCTTTACATTATCTGGTATTCCTTCAATGCCCATGCTTTCCTTTAGGGTAGAGGCAAAGGGTGTGAAGAAGTCTCTAATAGGATGCTGCCAGAAGGCGCTCTGTGTTCCAAAGGCCCTTGTCTTCTCGTAGTCCTCAATAGCTGTCCTGGCATGAACCAACTTTGAAGCAGGAGAAACAGGAGTTAAGTATTCCAGCGGCGTCTCTGCACCATGAGACAACTTCTCCCAATAAGATCCTATAAGAGCCTCAAACCCAGTCTTGTGTTGTATATCCTTACTGGCTTCAACTATTTCAGAATAGGGAGTGGGCGTGCCATCACGATACTCATAGGGGGTAAAGGTCTTCCTGTTCTTCTTCATTTGTGTCTGCTGTATAATCTCTCTAGCCCTTAATCTCTCCTGATCTGTAAACTTGCCATTCTTGATTGCTGCGCGGACATGAGCAAGATGTCTTCCATACTCATCACTGTATGGAGCTACATCTGACAAGATAGCAAACCGATGGAATAGTGGATAGTCCTCAGGAGCCACACCCTCAAGCTCGGGGTTTAACGCGGCATACCCTGCTCCAGGTAGCCTTAGCTCTCCCTCGGGGATCTTCGCATAAGGATCTCCATGCAAGAAATCAGAAGCCTTCTCTCCTGGTCCAGGTAGCCAGGTAGGCATTTTATTTCTGATGGGATTATATAGAGGGATCTGGCGTCGACGGTGAGGATAAAGTCGTCTAACTAACTCAGTGGTTCCAAGACCACCACCAAGTTCTGTATCCCAATACTCGCGTTCGGCTCCATACATCCTACGCGCTGACTCAAGCTGCTGCTCTTGATCAAAGAGATCAGCCGATCCTGTAATGGCTTCCTTAATAGAAGTCATAGTAAAACCAGGTAGACCAATCATTTCCGTTAAACGATATGCTTGCTCACCGAGTTGTCCCTTAACAGAATAAGGGGAAATGGGGGCGCCCGGTCGTATCTCTCCCAGTTCCTCTATCTCTGGTCTCTCTCCATAGTTGTAGGGCATCCTTACATACTCTTCGCCTCCGCCCACTTTCTCTCTTTTCCAATCCTCTTCATGCATAAGTTTAGGAGGCTTAATGATTCGTCCTATAGTAGAAGAAAGGATTGGGCCAAGAAAAGGAATGTCTTCAAAGGCTGTCCCTGTAATAGGATAGGGCCGCTCAGCGTAATGCTTCTTTTCTAACTCATAGGTAAAGTTTTCGATATACCACTTTTTAAAAGGACTGGGCTCATCCTCTCCCCAGATAGCCTTCTCCTTCGCGCGGGCCTTTACCTTAATAGACCAGTGAGGCATAAAGCGATCTATTCGCTCTCCCTCGTAGGCGCTACGACCAAACTCCCACCAGCGCCCCTTTCTTATCGGAACCTTCTTTTCCCCAGAGTAGATCTTCTTAAGTTCATCTGGTCTCTCAGAAGGAACAAGGGCACCAGGAATAAATGGAGCAACAAGGGCAAGACCTGCAGCCGCACCTATAATCGCCCTCATACGAGTTGGACCCATTTCCTTGATCCAAGAGTGTTTTAGAATCTTATTAAGTAAACCACTAGCTGGCCTTTCTCTCGCAATCCATTTTGCAATCTTTCCAGTATAAGATCCTTCTCGTTGAGCTGTAGCCTTCTGAAGTAACTCAATAGTTCTTTTCTCAGCACTAGCAAGAATCTCAGATGGAACTTCCTTGCTATACATGCCCTGTTTAAAGAAGGCGCCCTCTGCCCCAGCTGCTAGAGAGGCTTGCTCTAGAGAGAGCCCGGCTTGTTGATATCCAATCTGTCTTCTTACTCGATCTGCATATGAGATACCTATACCACCAAGTGCGCCCATAATGGGAAATGCAAGAAGCTTTGATAGACTAGTACTACCTGGAGCTACATCTTCTTGCCACTCCCTATACTTATGTCCACCAGTAGCCTCAGCCATAGAAGACATAGCAGTCATGGTCCTAGTCCAGGCAGATGCTATACCAACAGACAGCCCTTCATTAAGAGCAGTATTGTCTAGAAACTCAGACTTGCGAGTTAGGTGATCCAGTTCTTTATAGGAATAATAAGCCAGCCCGCCAAGGACGCCCAGCTTACCAGCAATCTTCCCAACAGTCTTTAGTCCACTAGATGGGGTTACTCCAAAGCGGATATCTCTGATACCAGGAAGTTTATGAAAAATACTAGCAAATGGTTCTAGTTCAAAAGGAGCCCGCGCGAGCTGATTAATGCGCTCGCCAAACATCGTGCCAGTCCCACCGAGCCGCCTTGCATAAGCCTGTAATCGACTCTGCCCTCCAGTAACCAACCAGGGCTCTGTCCCCATCCCACCAGCCCCCTGGAAGGGAACGCGGAGAGTAGCAATCTGTCCAGCAGTCTTAGCCTCATATCCTGCGATATCTAAGCCAAGCGCTCGCTTTAGATCTGGAGTTATATCAGAAAGTGGACCACCCTTCAGGTGGCGCATATAGCCCAACTGGGCAGTAGGCATAGCACCAGTGGGGGCGCGCATAATAGCCGCGTGTCTCAACAGTACAGTGGAACCCTCTTTGCCTAGAAGGAGCTGCCTATTCTCATATCTAAAGCCTTCTTTAAGGGCTCCGGTCAGAGAGATATCTGTGCCTATAGTTCTACTTAGATGATCAAGCCATAGTCTGCCTGGCCCACGCACATCTGCAAGCATCCCCTGCAACATCTCTGGAGACATATATCTAGTCTGTAGAGATGACCTCTCAAACACAGACAGCATATGACTTACTTGAAATGTTCGGAAGATATTGCCAGGAGAGTATTCTTCAATGCCCCGGGCAACTTGAGTGATATAATCAATGCCACGCTTACCAGAGGCAAACTGATATCTACTAGCCAGAGCTATGGCCCCAACCCCTGCACCAAACTTAGCGAAGGATCCTATCTGACTACTGGTAGAGACAGGTACTGGCTGAGGGCCAGAAACCCACTCTTTGTCTCTTGTATTGGAGGCCACTGGTGATCACCACGCTGTTTATTTTGCCACAAGTTTGCGCTGCTCTTCTAAGGCCTTGATAACATCAGCATACATTACCTGTGCATCTTGTATCATCTGATCTCTACCTGACTGATGCTTTAACTTTAGAAGATGCTGCTGCATCTCTGGTGATTCTAGTCTGTCATGATTATCTAGACTAAGCAACTCTGCCTCTTTAGTTTCATGATTGAAATCTAACTTACGCTTACGATATATTGGTTCTTGCGCGGCGAGATCAGAGGCATCGATGTTTTGATGTTCTAGAATAGGACTAACCTTCCACCATCGCTCAGTCTTCTTGGAGGGGACAGGAAGGGAGCGTGAAGGGGTCTGAGCCCGTTTCTCAGACACTTTCTGTTGCCCAGGGGGCTGGATTCCCTGTCGAGCCTGATACTCCTCCCAGAGCTTCTTAGCGTCCACAACGGCCTTTGGAGTCTCTTCTGTCTGTTCGGGATGTTCAGCTATAAATCTGATTGGTTCTACAACAAGTCCCAGCTCTATTAACTTAGCCTCCGCCATCGCAGCACGCTGAAGCATAGTCTCATAGTTCATAGCATATACTTCTTCTGGCTTGTAGGGGAAGGCCGAGGTAATCATCTGAACAATCTGGTTAATGCTTTTGGTATCCGATCCATAGACAATCTGGCGAGCCATCTCTAGATCGTCATTGAATGTATCTATGTTGATTGGGCCAGAAAACTGCCAGATATTCTGGACTACAGTAGAGATGATACCCGCTGGTAGAAAAGATATCTGTCGAACGAGTGTTTCATCTACAACACACTTCTTAAATATCTCATCTTCCAAAAGACATTGGATAGAGCGTTGATTTACATTGTCGTGGTGATATTGAATATACTCCCCAATGGTTAGGGGCATCCATGGAACTATAAGATCTTCAGAAAATATGGTGACATAGACGCCACCATATAACTGACGAACCTCATGGAGTTGCCTCATTACAGTTTAGCAACTAACATACTCGCAGCCTGGGGCGCTAAGAAATTAGAGTTTTGCATAATCTGCTCACTCAGCGTTCCAGCAGTCCCAGCCTTCTTCTGTAACTTGGCCCCAACATCTTCCGGCCAGAGTATACAGATCTCACAAGTTGCCTCTTCCATTTGCCACTGTGTCATCTGATTTTCCTGCGCGGTGAGCTGAAGGTTAATGAACTCCTGTCGACTAATAGCACGCCAAATATACAGGTCTTCCTCAGAAAATCCAGAGACATACACATCATCGAACTTGGCTTTCCATGCATCAATCTGTGATTGTTCTGGTGCGTCCTTGTGCTTCTTAAGTAGACTAGGCAACTCGGTCTCAGGTGTCTTCTCTACTTCGGGCTCAACTGCTACTACTTCTTCTTCTTGCTTCTTTGCTGACATCAAAATCTCCTGTAGTCCTATAGTGATTAAGCCACTGTCTGGGCTATAAACGAGTACTGCTCCTGAACTGGTGTTCCATCGATAACAACTTGTTTCGCTTCACTTGTCAAGCGAACTCCAATAATCTTTCTAACTGTATGGTTGGCTCCAGGACTTGAGTAGTCACCAAAGACAACATAGATATCGAAGCCGTCAAACTTATTAGCATCTATGCGGCGTATCTGACTATTTAGCGCACCATTCGTTTGGCTTGGTTTCCATACCTCATCTTCAAACGCTTCTACTACATCCTCAAATACCCTGTCTCTTGGGTTCTTTGTATCGAATGTAGCATATGAAGCTAAATCTTGATAGAACTTAAATCGTTCACTTCTTGTTGCTTCGCCTTGGGTAAGTCTTTCAATATTGGCCCTTTGAATACGGGTTCCGTTAGAGGCAACAATGTTTCCACTTTTATTAACAATATCCGGCGCGGTACCTGTACCACCCTTTAGTAATCCGCCCTCTCCCCTTTTAGCCTGTCCAACTCCAGTTTCAACAGACTGAACACTAAAGTAGCGCCGCAACACTGCCCATAAATAACCTTGCTCTTTAAAGTTAATAGACATGGATCCCTGGACCAGTACATGCCCAGCCGCTGTATCATCAAACAACTGAGAAGCATAACCATATAGAGGAGTCTTCTGTTGCATAATAGAATAAGACATAGATGTGACTTCGTCTACCCATACATCTCCAATGTATAGAAACATCTGACTACCACTAAAATACTCCTGATCGTAGATCTGGGTATATGACTGTTCTGCCAACGGCTATACTCCTTAAAGGAAGGGGTTCCTGCGATTCTGAAACCTACCAAACGGACTTATACTATTCTTAATCAGCTTATAGTCTTCTTCTCGCAATAGATCAGATGCACGCTTTGGTTGAGACTGGGCCTGCAGAATACCATTACGGTCAACAGTTCGCTGAGCTACTGACCTCATAGGATCAATGTCTCTTGCTACAAAGTGTACAACATTCTCGGTTAAGATATCCTCAATAGACATTACCTGACCCTCATCTACAAACTCTACCCCATAAATAGTCATTCTGGAAGTAGCACCATATTCATTAGCAAATGATATAAGAATATCTACTGGGGGCAACTGATCCATTAAAGATGAGGTGTATGTGTTTGAATCGAAATCAGATGCGTGGGCCTCTAGGAACTGATAGAACACATGCTCATCAAATACCGTAAAGACCATAGAGCCAGCTATTTGACGTGGCCCCCTAGTAAATCCTTTTGGATAAACAGAGCCACAGGCTCGCACTGCCTCTTTGTGTCGATAGATAGATACTGAAAGGGTTTGCGCTTCAGCTAGGACCTTTGTTGCCTCTTGACCAATAGTCTTCTGTGCTTGTTTAACCTGCTCTTGAGAATCGATAATCGCAGTCTCAAGCTGTTTACTATCCTTCTTTAACCGATTGATCGTAGAAGTAAGATACTGCTCTTCTTGAGTTCCTCGATGGACACTTTCCCGAGCTGCTTCAGCCTTACTAATCTGAGATTCTACACTATCTTGCCAGTCGGCATTAGTGGCTAAATCCATCTCTGCAAGATCGGCTGCGGCCCGAGCGCGACTATCTCGATAGAGGTGGATAAGGACTTTGATATCTGCACCAGAATAACTAGTATTGCCAATGAAAACACTACCAGCTAGAACTGGTTTAGTTGTATCTTGTTTTCCAGCGTCAACACTTTTATTGTCAGCCAATAGGATCACCTGTAGTTAGCATATCCTGTGTTAAAAAGGCGTCAAGGAGAAAAAGAAAAAACGCCCCCGCAATGGGGGCGTTTTAAGTTATATATCTAAGATAAGAGTCAGGTTAGCTAGATGTATTTACTCCACCCTGGCTTGCAATAGCGATTGCATACTGAGAAGGAACTGGAGTCCAAGGAACAACAGCGCGTGCAACATATGTATGTTGATTCTCAGATACGATGTCATCGATAGAGACACCGTAGCCTTCATTTAGAAGCTCGACACCCATAATCTTCATTACCGCGAGTGCTCCGTACTCATTGGCAGCAGCGAGGGTGATGTCAAACGGAGGAAGCTGATCTGTATACCATGCAGTAGCAAGCTCTTGATCGGAACCTACACTAGTTAGGTTGCTCTCTTGATTTTGCACTGTATCAGCTGCTGTCCTACCACTTGAACTGGTAAGATTTGATGTCATAGCGTTTGGATCAACGAAGGCTGGCCGAATGTCATCTCTGTCAGAGAGGAACTTTAAACCACCATCAGAAGACAGCCCGCCTAGATAAGAAAGCAGTGGACCTCGATCAAATACTACGAAGATCAGGGTTCCAGCGATACCGCGCTTACCGCGAGAATAAGCACGAGGATCGGCCTGCCCCATCGTATAGATAGGCGCCTTTTCACGAGTGATGCTATAACTAATAGCTTGAAGTTCGGCAATGACCTTATTACCAAACAATCCCTTAATATCTACCCCAGAAAAACTGTTGTAGCTTCGGGCATATGGGCTAACTGTTGGTGCCATGATTAAATCCTCTCCTTAAAATTACTGAGCAGCCAGAGCAACATTAACAGTAATCTGACGTAGTTCGAAGGCTGGGACGAGAACTAGCTCGACTGTAGCCTGCCCTGCAACTTGCTGTGTAGGGGTAGAACTAACTACTGCATTGAATCTCCGAATATACTCACCCTTCTGTAGTTTCATCAGGGCTTGATCAATCGCTGTCTCAAGAGCAGCCATGCGGCCACCGGTGATAGGCTCACCCAGGAACGACTCAGATACTTGACGGATTGCATCGATACAAGCCTTAACAATCCGGAAGGTAGTTAGCCGACGATAGTCACTATCTGTTCTAGCGGCCGTCGGGGCATCTGCAACTACATTGCCCTTAGACTTATTCTGAAACATGACATACCGATATCCAGCCAGTGTATCCAGCTTAGCAACACTAATCCGGAAGGGTAGACGCACACCAGAAATAACCTTATTGGTAGGCGCACTATTTCCCGGTAGTGAACTGATCATACCTGCGTATGCTGCAGCACCACTAGCTACATAAGATGTAGGATTACTAGTGTTAGACAGAATAGCCTGAGCACCTACGACAGAGAGATACTTACCAATGTCGATTAGATGATCATTACGATCCTCTTGCTGATCCCCATCTGGCCAACCATCGTCTGTAGCGATAAAGCCACCACCAGCAAGGCCAGAGATACCTGAAATAGCGAATCCACTAGGACCTACACCAGGAGCAGATCTACGCCCGGCCATCCATTTAATACCAAATAGCCCGGTTCCGTTAGAAGATATAATGTCATAGCCATTAGAGTCTTCAGCACTGACAGGCTCCTTACCAATCCATGCGCTGACATCCTTGAGTGACCAGCTATTGGGAGGAAGCACGCCGATGACACCAATCATCTCTTGGTTATTCTCAGACTGACGATAACAGAAGTCACCCAGCTGATAACCAAAATTGGCCTCATGGAAGTCAGAAGAAGATAGCTGCGTGCCGAAAGCATCAAAGGCAGACTCAGCAGAACCAGCATCTGGCCAAATCTCTGCTACGCCGTCCTCATTGATATCCCACCAGAAATACCATTCGCCATCATACTCTTGAGCAAACACACGACCGAGAGCATCGTTAGCCGCACCAGCAGTAGGGTAGGATTCCTGACCAGACCAAGAAGCAGAGTTCAGTGCAGAAATTTCTGCAGATGTCATGTCTGCTACGTTGGCGTCATCTAGGAACACATTCATGGGACAAACGATATCTACCTCTACATTCTCTAGAAGCTTATAAGCCTTATACAGCTCCTCAAAAAGCTCCATACGAGAAAGTAGAATACCATCGTCGCCAGCAGTATAAGTAGCTCCGCCAACAGTGTCGCCTAGAAGCAAAGTCACCGGAACTGTAGAGGTTCCGATGTCAGCACGAGAACCTGATCCCGGTAGCCCTACAACTGCTCCAGTAACAGACACTTCGTTCTCATCGACAGTGGCACTTGGATATGAAGGATAGTTATCATACACAAGCAGGTCGTCAGATACACGCCATACCCGAAGGCGCTCTTCTGAGTCATCCCAGAAAAGCTCATATTCTGTGCCAGCACTAGCATCCTTAGAAACTGTCATTATGGTGATGCCGCCACCGATACCAGATAGGGTTGCAGGCTTTGCACCAATCCGGAATAGGTTAATGTTCTCAGCGCCGCCTGCCCGAGCTTCATACATGCCTCGAACGAGCGTACCATCGTTTTTCCCAAAGGCTTGAGCAGCCTCAGAAACACTAGCAACCTCATAGACTGTTTCTGAAGTACCTCGCGGTGATGTTCCGATGATAAGAACTGCTGGGTTATTATTAGCTGCCCCAGGGATTAGATTACCATCGATTAGATTGGCGAATACTCCAGGCAAATTTTCGAATGCCATTACTTTTGCCTCCTAGATTAGTTTACGCGGCTTCTGACGCGAACTTTATGTAAATCTCTTCAAGTGTTTTCTGACTAATAGCTCGCAGGCGTTCTGTTCTCACAAAAAAATCCATGCTTACACCATATATCTTGTTATTACTAGTCACAACTACTTCGTCGTCTCCACGACCGTCATATAGAACACGGCTAACACCGCTGATCTGGAAAAACCACTGATACTGTTCCATCACTTCTTCAAGCCACATCATTCGTTCTAAAGCAGCTTTATTTGTTCTTGCCCAGCAAGTCAGTCTTATAGTATTATCGTAGAAGTAACCAAGTATCGCTCGTTTATATCCAGGATTATCTGGATCGTCTGTAATCTCTCTAGTAAGGGGTCGAAGGTTTCTGACCTTATCTGCCCCATGCCTAGCCTTCAGTGACGTGCGTGACATAACCCCAGGCTCTCTGTCTATTAAATGAACTGATATTGCTTCAAGCTTTGTATCTGTGTCTGGCTTATGGTATGTAAAAAAAACCCGAGCGTCAGCATTCTTATTTGTTCTCTCTTGGTAATCTTCTATTGCTTCGCCGACTAACTCCATCGCCTCTACAATATTTTTAGCTTTCCCAGGTGTCTTCATTCTTTCGTTAAATTCTGAAGATCTGATTAGCTCATTAAACTGTGTTTCTACGATTACCTTGATACGATCTGGCTCTGTCGTAATCTCTGTCCCTAAAATATCTGTCCTTAAACGCGACTCGAATGACATTAATCTAAGTCCTCATAACCCGGAGCATTTAAATACTTCACATGATCGAGATGCGTAAAGGCTTTATAATACTCTAGTTTCCCACCATCTGCTCGATAATCCCAAATTGCTTCGATCTTGTAGATTGCTTTTCTCTTGTATGGAGTAACGACACTGCCATCATTCTCTAACTGCAAAATAACAATCTTATCATTCTCAGTAATCTCGGTAGAGTATCGTATGTAGAATACTACAAGAGGGATATTAATCAAGCCCGCCGCTAGAAGTGTGGCCCTTGTAGCATTGTCAGTCTCGGAACTTTCTAGGGTCCGATAAAAGGTAGCAAACTCTTCATCCCACAAATAACCCTCTCCGAAGCAGATCGGACACCATCTATCTTTGTCTGGCTCGTGAGTAAGAGTATTGACACAACCACACGGAATCAAAGCACTTGATGAGGTGCGGCGCATTTGTCTAATAGCTCCAGTTTGTCCCTTAGCAACCTCAGGCCATCTTCCGTCTAGCGTATTGGCAAACTCTTGGCGCATATCTGGCTCAGTTCCAGTATTAGTAACTGAACCATAATAATTTTTACTTGGGGTTCCTGTTCTCCAATAGTTAGTTCCCATATCGTGTCTTCCCCCTTCTAGAGAGGAAATAGGTGTTTGTGTAACGACGAGATCCAGCCTCTTTGTATCTTGTGTTTGCTGCTGGTAAGGAGGCTCGACCAGAACTCCATCCTCTACCAGTTGGGGGACGATCAGGATCCAGCTCGCCCTTAACTACCATAGCTGGAGTTTGCACTGCATACCCACCAGCTTGCACAGCCATCTCAAACTTCTCTAGACAAGCTAGTGCTCTATTAAGGGCATCATTAGCTCCCTTTGGATCGTATTCAACCGCTAGATCTCCAAGTCTCTTAGACTTTAGATTAGTAGCTCCACCAGTAGCATTAAGTAAAAGGATCTCGGCGGCTTTACAACAAGTGTATCTGCCACGAACAAAGTTAAAGTAGTTAGTATTAATCTTAGTTGCCCAAGTAAAAGCATCTGCCTCTAGTGAGGCCTCAAAGATTGCTAGGTTGATTGTGTCATCAGGCACAGCGCCTATGAAGGCCCCAACATCAAGCCTTAGCTTTCTAAGGGTGCAGTAATAGGGACTATAGGTAGTGGTGAACCAGAACTCGTAATCAGAGCTTAGAGTCTCTCCACCAGTAGAGGCAATAGCACTATCTAGAGTAATAGTGACTAGGGCATTATCAACCATCTCTCCAGAAGCCACGACGATATTAAGGGTATTGCCACTAACTGTGGGGCGAGAAATAGCAGTAGTTGCTTCAAAAACAGAAGGGTCACCGTTCACCGGTTCAACAGTTACAATAACAGATACACCACTAGAAACAGTAGTGGAATCAATGTCGTCGCTGAATATAGCCTGAATAGTAAACTCACCCGCTGGTATTGTTTGATGACTATCTTCATCAGCAGGGTCAGTGCTATCAACCTCAAATGTAGTGGATGAGCTTGAGCTAGTGCTAGGAACCGCATCCCCTAACACGGTAGTAGCAGCAGTTGTTGGAACAGTAGCAATACTTCCGCTTCCAGTGCGGAATGTCCAGGTTAGGTTTCCCGAATAGGTGGTCGCTGGATGAACAATACAAGTCCATACATCTGCATCAGAATACACACCCTCGGGGAATACAATAGAAACACCGTCAGAAAGAAGAGTCCCGCCACGCCTAGTCTTTAATGGGCCAACAACTTCAGCAGGATCAGAGTCTTTCCAGTAAACAAATCTAGCTGTGCCTACATTACCAGTAGTGGTAATCTCGATATTAAATACATCGTTAATTGATCCTGTATAGGATCCAGTAATCTCTGGTTCATTGGTTGAGGCATTACCAGCAACAGCAGAAAGATCGTATACAGTTCTAAGAGAAACGCCAGTGTCTAGTGAATCAGTAAGGTCTTCGTCTCCACTAAGGTAAACGGTATATTCTGTATCAGCAGCTAATCTCTCAGTAGGAGTAAAGGTAGCCTTTGTCCGATAAAGGGTTCCCGCTGCGGCACAGTCAGTTCCACTAACAGTTGTATCGTCATCAGTAAGAGATATTCTCTCGTAGGTAATTGTGCCTTGAACTATGCCTGTGTATCCAGGAGACTGAAGAACTTCTTCTTCGCTTCCAATACTTTCATAGTCTATATGAACGCCATAGTCAGGACCTGACCAAACATCAAAATCTGGTCCAGTAATAAAGAAGTTTCCGGCGGTAACGGTTCCTTCGTCTATCTCACGATCGAAGAGAACCCAAATAGTATCGGATAAGATTACCCCTATCCCAGAAGCGGTGGGGTGGACAAGATCAATAACTGATGAAAGGGCTGTCAATAACTATTCACCACCTAGGCGATGACCCTCTGCGAGCTTCTTTAACTGTTCTGAAGTTAGGGTGATCGTTGTATCTTCAGATTCTACCACATCTCCTCCAAAAGTCGCCTCTGGAACCTTAATAGGAATAGGCGGCGTTTGCTCTGATGCATGTAGCTGGAGAGCAACTTCTTTAGTATTGGCTCGAATGCGATCCTTGATAAGGATAACAATGGATGGCCGTTTACCCGATGCTTCCTCAGTCTCAAGGAATGCGCGCAAGAACTTAACATCCTTCTCTTTCTTTAGCTCAGATTTGATTACTTTTACTTTCTGCTTAGACAAGAACTCGCAACGATCAACAATTGCTTGAGCACGAGCTTCTGTTTGAGCCTTAATCTTCAATAGCTCTTCTTGTCTCTTATCTACCTTTTGCTTCTTAAGATATTCGTGGACCTCGGGTGGAGCCTCCACTTTTTGTTTCTTTTTATTATAAGTCTTTAGCAAATCCTGGAATGGCTCATCCGTTTTAAGAGAACCATTTTGTAGGGACACAAGTATATATTTCTGTTCCTCAAGCTCCAGTGTATCAAAATCAACTTCTACTGGCCCTGGATCTACAAAGTTCAAACTAATCTTAATCTGTTTTGGTTTACCAAGGAACCACATCGATGTCCGTCCAGCGAGACTAATCCACATATATTACTCCTGTTACTCTGCATAAAAGAATAGCCTCCAGTTTATACCAGAGGCTATTCCAAGGTCAAGCTGATTTACTATTTTCTATAGTAGCTTAGAGGTTTAGGGTAGTGTCAGGAGCGATAGAACCCAGGTTACCAGATACATCGATATTAGCCTGAACTGGCATTGCGATCTCGTTGGGAACGACATGGACATTAGAAAGCTTACCAATGGCCTGGCCCTCAGAGAAGATGGCAATCCCGTAACGCTCGCGCATCTTAATCTTCATCATGTCTACGCGGGGGTCATTAAACTCCTCGGTAGTGATTTCCTCGTCTACAATGAGAGCACCAAGTTCAGCACTATCAAACATGTAGATGTCAGTTAGCTTCCGGCGAGGATCAAAGGGAACAAACGGAGAAACAATAATCCGGAAAGGCATACCTAGATAACTAGGTAGGGTCGGAGCACTGTTCAGGGTCTGAGGATGATCCAGTAGACTAGAAGGAGTTAGGCCGTGAGGAGCACTCTGGCCACCAGCACCAGAATAACCTCCACCAGTCTGTCCAGGAACGATGTTCTGGCCAGAAGCCATGCCGAGTCCACCCTGACTTGAGTTGTCCCAGGGAGCCCGACCAGCAGGGTTGCCAGTCCAAGTAGCGAAGAAGGTCCCGCCACCAGAAGCTAGTGCGAAGGCACGAAGCTGAGCATCCTTAACAAACATGGTCCAAGTTAGAGGGTGCATAAGCAGAGTGTTAGGCATAAATCCCTGAGTGATGATTTGAGCAAATGTGTCAAATACATCATCCATGGTACAAGAACCATTTGGGTTGCCTGACATGTCTCGACCAGTACATACACCGTTTAGTGAACTTGTTGGGTTGACGTTATCGAAAACCTTTACGCCCATTGCACTGATGTAGTTAAAGATCTTCTGCTCTTTGTGACGAGCAAGTGCTCGGCCAGCAGCGCGAAGATGCATGCCGATAACATCAAACTGACTGTATCGAATCATCTCTTCTGTAATCTTTACAGCAACACCGCTCTTGGCGATGTTGGCAGTAACAGACGCCCCACCCCACGCTAGACTGCGCTCTGGGTATTCCATGCCCTCTCCAATGTCAGCTGCATAAAGCGCACCAACAGCGGGGAAAGTAATAGTCTGCCCGTAGCTATAATTGATTCTAGTCAGTAGGCTAGTACCAATCAGTAGAGGCTCGGCTGCTTCCTTGACGATATTAGAGATGACCTTTGGAAACAGTAGGGGTGCGTTAGGCACACTTAGTGCATCCTCAATCTTAATCCGCTCTCTGGAGAGTGAATCCACAACGCCATTATTCTCCCACAGGCGCCGAAGCTCTACTTCATCCTTGATTTCGACTTGCTTAGTCATAAAAAGTTCCTCCTAAGGACTGTTATCGATGTTATCGATTGATTAGATTAACTAGAACAACTAGGTCGGCCGCACCGGCGTAATGAACTAGGTCGCTAACCCCACCAGTAGCACTACCTGGCATCTGATCCAACTGGCCGAGTCCAACTGAAGAGGTAGCTGCAGTAGCATTCTTCATCGCGCCAGAAGCGTTGGTATTTAGAGAACTATAAGCAGTCCGCACTCTATCTAGGAAGTCACGAGGCTCCTGATAGATTGCTAGAACCTGACCCATTACATTTGCGAAGTTCGCAGTTGTAGCAGCGGGCCCCGGAGTTGCTACGCGAGTCCAGTTGGAATCGGTAGTGCATACCAGGAAGTCGCCAGGGATCAGTTCAGTAGTATTACCTAGAACACAGGCATACTTGCTGAGAACAGCAGGAACAGCTGCGTAGTGGTAATAAGTTAGAGTAGTCGCGCCAGATACTGGAAGACTTGATCCACCAGCACTGTAACAGAAGAGTACTCCACCCTCATAGTCTACAAAGTAGTCACCAGCTTGCTGAATGCCACCCATAGTTGACTTCTCTGTTATAAGCAGAGTAGTAGAACTGCAAACGAAGGTAGTTCGCCCAGTATTAGTAGCTACCGGAAAATACTCTAGAGGATTAGCAGCTACAGGATAAGTATCAAGACAAGGTAAGAAACCAGTGCTCTTGTCGTATCGTGCAGTAGCCTGAATGTAGGTCCGAGTGCGCCAACCATCATCAGTTCCGAGAGTAATAGCAGAAGCTGCCCAGGTCAAACCCAGTGCCTCAGTTGCAGACTGTCCAGGAACAAGCGGAAGCTTGAGGACGTAGTCACAAAGGACTGTTACCTGATGCTGCATATTGTAGTTATGGAATGTGAAGTCTGCGGGGTTATGCCCGTCTCCACCTGGATGCTGTAGATAAGCAAAAGGAGCTACACCAATAGCGTAATCGGCAGGCTCCCAGGCAATACCCTGGCGTCCCATAAAGTGCAGACTTGAACCATCGATACCTGACAGGGTGCGAGTTACTGCAGTAGTAACAGCCTCACCAGTTGTAATATCAATAGTGCCAGCAGCAACATCGTTAGCCGTATAGGCAACAGTTGTTGAAGCAGCAACACCATCGGCATACTGACCTGGCATTACAAATCCGTCTTGGTCTAGGGCAACAATCTTGCCTGGCATTACTACGATCCAGTTCTCGAAATGCTTGTCCCAGAATTGAACGGGAAGCCACTTAGCGGGCTGGAACTCGAAAGAGGGCCGCTCGCCTTCACAATGCTCTATATCCGGAATTGCGTTTCCGACATGATCCCATGGCTTGTGATTGCCAGAGTACTGACCTGCTGAATTAAAAGTCATCTAGGTTCCTCCTGTTAGGACTTATCATCCTGAATTGCATTAAAAGGGTTGT
>Ga0307379_10003620_pt1 | contig 22362 bp, 18 predicted proteins | sample UN2MG_FD_202237 | JGI IMG/M metagenome (GOLD analysis project Ga0307379, IMG submission 202237) | Soil microbial communities from Risofladan, Vaasa, Finland - UN-2 | ecosystem: Environmental > Terrestrial > Soil > Coastal area > Acid sulfate soil | place: Finland: Risofladan, Vaasa | collected... | reverse complement strand
TCTTGGAGGTCGCATCGGGGGACACGAATTCGACGACGCTGGCTCTATAGCCCATAATGCGCAGAACACTCGCGCGGAAGGCGTCGGTGAGGATATCGGCCAGGCGCTCCTTCAGGATGCCATGCCGAAGCACGGGCCTGAATGACTCCAGATGAAGCTGGTCATGGAGTTCATGCTGGCAGCATGGGGCGGCGAGGATCACTTCACTCCCCCAGAGGATTCCCCTCGCGATCGCTTCGTCGGTCGCGGTGTCGCAGGCATGGAGGCTCAGGACGACATTCGGCGGAGTCTCGGGCTTGAAGTCGGCGATCTGAGAGACTTCGAAGCCGATCCCCTGCCAACCAAGCGAATCTCGAAGTGCCGAGCACTTGCCGATCAGTTCGCCGCTGACATCAATGCCCAGGGCCTTGACCTCAAGGGCCAGGATATCCCTCAGGTAGTGATAGGCGGCGAAGGTGAGGTAGGCGCTTCCACAGCCGCAATCCACCATGCGAATCGGCGGCTCGATCTTCGGGACGGTCTGCTGGATGATTCGCAGGAACTGGTTGACCTGGCGGAACTTCGCCTGCATCCCAGGGCGGATCTCCCCCTGCTCGTTCGCGATGCCGATTGCCTGCAGGAAGGCGTCCGATGCCGGGAGCGGCTGGTCCTTGACATGGTCGTGAGCGAGGATGGGCTCCTCGGCGGAAGAAGCCTTGGTCCTGGTGATCACCGGGATTCCTTTCCTAGTTATCTTCACATTGACGTCACCCGCAGTCGAGTGAAGGTGAATTCGGCTGAATGGGATCGCAAGCACTTCGTCCAGGCGGCTGATGACCTCTTCGCCGGAGAAGTTCTTGGTGATGTCCTTCTTCCCGTCGAAGTAGGAGAACTGGAGCTTGCGCCCGCCCTTGATCTCGACAGGGCGGACGATGATCTTGATCCATGGTGAAACGCCCTGCAATGCCCCGCCGAGCGAGAGTTTGAGGAAGGCGCACTCGTCCATGACAGCGCTCTTTATGATCGTTTTGTAGTCTTCCATGCGTCCTCACACCATTCGGCGAGCCACTTGCCTTCCACGCCATTGACGACCGCCTGAGAGTCCGGGTTCCCGAACCGTAGTGCCAACTTTTTCTGCGGCACGTCACGATTGATTCTATACCCCAACGGACGATCGTTTTCGAAGTTGTCGAAGATAAGGCCGATAGGATCGGTCCTCAGATTTCCGAGCCGCCACCAGGGCTCGAGGGTGCCGATATTGGAGTAGACATCATAGTTCGGCAGAACGAAGAACCAGCGTTTCCCCGTCATGCCATCCATCGGCCCAAACTCCTTGCTCATCCTGAGATCATATTGCTCGGCCTCGGTGGTCCAGAGATTCTCCTTGTTGAGATGCGCTTTACTCGCCTCCACTATCTCGGCAGGAATGAGCTTGGTGTCCTCTAGCATGGCGCTGAGATGGTATATCTTCCGCCCCTCGCCTTCGGGACCGGGCGGATGCATGAAGATCGGGAACTCGCCGCCGAATCTGTCCCTGATCTTCAATAGATCGCCAAGCTCCGGGATGATCCGCTTTGTCAGAAAGAGCTGCCAGCGGGGCTTCATGCCGATTTCGAGCAGCCGCTCGGTGGCCCTTATGCAATCGTCGAATGCGCCCTTCCTGCGATAGAACCAATCGTTCGTCTCTCCCATCCCGAAGAAGCTGATCTGGCAGGTATCCGGTCCTATTCTTCTTGCCCATTCGGCGTACTTCGGATCCCTTGCCAGCCGCCAGACGCTGAGCAGCTCATGGCGAGTCGGAGGAACGTCGCCGAGTTCGCTTGCCAGCTCGTGCAAGCGCTCGTAATCGTCGGAGAAGTCCGGCTCTCGGAAGGCCGAGTTGACCTCCAGCTTCTCGATGAACGGCTTGGTCTCACCTTCCTTCACGTAGCTCCTGAACTGAGCCGCCGCCCAGCGGAGGTCATCCTCGGTCATGTGGCCTTTCGAGGCGTTCCCCAGCCAGCAGTGCCTGCACCTGTTCGGGCAGCCGTGCATATCGAGGGCGACTCCCATCTCTCTTGACTGAATGGCCGGCATCAGTCGCTCCTCGATTCGAACGTTTCCCTTGTGATCATGAGGTCCCACTCGACGTCAGCCTTCGGGGAATCGGACGCCAACTCCTGGTACAGGGTATATCCGTTCTTCTCGAAGGCTCGGCGGCTGCGGGGATTGTGGCCGTACACAATTCCAAAGATCGCGTCCGCATGCTCATCCTCAAAGCCAAACCGGGTCAGCATCCCAATGACCTGGGTCCCGATGCCCTTGTTCCAGTAATCCTTCTCGCCGATGACAAGGTCAATGCGGCGACAATCCCGGTCAGGGAATAGATCCAGGAGCCGCCGCATGTTCATTCGCTGAAGCCAACAATCGCCGATAGGCTTGCCGTCCACCTCCGTGATGAAGCAGATCGCGGCCTGCGACACGGAGCGATAAAGGTCCTGGACATCCTCCAGCGAGCCGCCGGTCACGTCGCCGCCGGCCGCATAGTATAGCACCTCGGCATCGCTATTCCACTTGAGGAGTATGTCCCAATCCTTCTCGGTCAAGGGCCGGAGAACGATATTGCCACTGGTGAGGGTGACGTTGTGCGCGCTCAGAATGTCCAACCTCTCCGCCCGCAGGATGAAGCTCCCGGGAAGGCCCTTGACCGGTCGCCGCTCGTCTTCCTCCTTGTCCTCCGGCAGTTCGAGAAAATCAGTGATCCTGAAGCCAACGTGACCGAGGGTCGTGATCATCGAGCCCATGGTGTGCGACCATTCAACTGTCTTGAGCCATTCGCCGGCCGGATTGAACGAGTGGGCTTCGTCCGACTCATAGGTGAACGGTCCTTCCTCAAAGTAGGAGCTTCTATCCTGAAGGCCGTCCGCAATCTCCCTCAGGTACTCGCCGACCGGATGCCCTCCACCAAGGAGAAAGACGCCGCCCGGTTTGAGAGCACGGTAGACGGCCCTGAACCAGGCCTCCTTGTCCCCGATCCAGGCGGTGACCCACAACGAGAAGGCGATATCGAAGTCGCCGTTCAACAGCTCGTCGGGCAGTCTTATCAGATCGGCCTGAATCCATCGGCAAGAGATGCCCAGCTTCTCCGCATTCCTCTGCGCCGCCTCCAACTGCTTTGGCGAGTTGTCCACGCCGATTACCTCAGCACCGAGCCTTGCCCATTCGAGGGTTTCCGCTCCCTCGCCACATCCCATGTCCAGCAAGCGCTTCCCGGACACATCACCGGCGAGCCGTATCATCTCCGGCGACAGCCGCGACCTGCCCTCCAGCATGTCCTGCGCCGAGTCATTACGCTCGTGTGACAGCCCCTCGTCCCGCTGCCGGCGGAATGAGTTCCAGGCGATTCGATTGTACTCGGCGGCCTGATCGGTGATATCTGACATCGCATGCTCCTACAACAATCTTATCAGTTTCAGCGTAAACGCGCTGCGGGTGGATTCGGCGTTCGGGTCGCCGAAGATGACATACGCGTCCGTGCCGAAGCGTACCCTCTGCTTGTAGGCGAGGTAGAAGTTGGTCTTGCCCCTCTGAGCCACCAGCCTGCCGGCCATCGTGCGCTCGTTATCAAAATCGTACGCGAGAGTGGTCACGAGTTGGGAGGCAGAATACGCCTCGGGACTCGGCGGTCTGATCCTGGTGTACCCATAGTTGGCATTCAAACTCAGCTTATCGCTTATGCTCCATCCATGACCGACGCCCCAGGATAAGTAGCTTCCACCCGCTTGTTTCCCAAATGCCACTCCTGCACTGCCATTCCTATACAAATCGCGCTGTCCCCACCAGTAACTGAGGCTGGCGCTCCTATCGTGAAAGAGAGCGCCATCGTCGGTATGCCGATTCCCTGCAAAGAGACCAACATACGTTCCTGCGCCGTTCCGCCAACTCCGATTATGGCTCAGCAAGATAGAGTCATGGAACGGCGATCCGTCGAGACGACTCACCGTATTCAAATCCAGCCCGGTATTCACGTAGCTTAACTTGCCGGTCGAAGGCTCATCGTAGAGCCCGGTCGAGAAGCGCCAGAGCCTGAGGCCCTTCTCGGGGACGTACCCGAGGTAGGGGTTGTGGCCGCTATCTATGAAGTTATAGCCCATGTCGAACGATACGACCCTGGGCCGGGTCCGCAGCCAGAGGTCAACCCCCATTCTGTCGCCGCCGACCTTGCTGATCCGGTCATCGGACCGGGTGAAGCTGGACGATATCTTCCACCTCTGATCGCGCTTATCGTATAACGTGAAACATCCACATCCGTAGGAAACATAGTTGTCAATCGCCGGTGTCTTACTGTGCGTACCCGCGAGCCATATCCATGCCTTGTTCGGCCAGGTATGGCCAACCTGTGCGATCGTATGGTCTTCGTCGCCGAACTTGCGGACGTTCATGAATGCCAGACCATAGTTGCCGATCTTGCCATGCATCTGCGCGCCTGCATCTATGTTCTCGATTCGTCGGGTATAATACATCCCCGAGGCGGGGAAGAAGCCCTCCCCTTCCTGGAAGAACGGCCGACTGTCGCTGAGATACCTCTCGTTGTAGGTGAAATCTATGCTCTCCACTTGCTGCTCGACATCGCCGAAATATGGGTTTAGCGTAAGCAATCCTTTCAGGCTGGGGGTAAAGGAATGCTTTATGTCCAGACCCATTCGCTTCTCGTCGGTGTCCTGCCCAACGCCGAGAAGGCTATATGCCATGAGCTTCGGCCCGGTCTGCGGCTTTGGCAGGCTCAGCCCGTCCAGCTTGTAGAATTTTCGGGCATCGCAGTTCGGTCCGACATTCGGCGACCACCACCATTGATCGAGCCTCATGTGACGTCTTATGAATGCAATTCCCATGCTCGTCTGCTCAGAATGATACTGGAGAATAGAGAAGGGAATGGCCATCTCCACATCGAATCCGTCCGGCGTCCGCTTCGCCCCGGCATTCCAGTCACCTTTCCACTCGATCTTGCTGATGTCGCCCGTCTGCAGGTTCTCCAGTTGAACACCGCCTGCTGATACGTCGAACCAGACAACTGTGCCCTGATTGCCATAGACATCCAGGTCGAAGCCTACCCAGTCGTCGGTATTGAGAGTGCCTCCACGCTTTTTCTGCTGGGCCATGATCTTGTCCGGCTGAGAGTCTTTACATGAAAAAGCAACATAGAGGTACTTTCTGTCAAAGCATACCCACGCAGTTGTAGGCTCCTTGGCATTGGTGTCGTCTTCGGTGACGTAGAAATCGCTGACCGAGGGCGCGGTCTTCCAGCAGGCATCAGCCAGGTCGCCGTCAATGACGGGCGGGGGATCTATCTGGACGGCTTTGATCACCGGCTGGGCGAACGCCGAGACCAGGGCATACCCCATGAGGATCATGAACCAGGCTATCTTCATTAGAGCATACTCACCAACTTCAATGCAAAAGAGCTCCTCGTCGAGTCAGCGTTCGGGTCGCCGAAGATGATGTAAGCGTCCATGCCCGTGCGGACTCTCTGCTTGTAGGCGAGGTAGAAGTTGGTCTTCCCCTTTTGAGCCACCAGCCTCCCGGCGAGGGTGCGCTCGGTATCAATGTCATAAGCCAAAGTGGAGATCAACTGGCCGGCCGAGTAGGCCTCGGGGCTGGGAGGCTTGATTCGGCTGAACTCATAGCCGGTATACAGGCTGAAGTCGCCCCCAAGTTTCCAGCCCTGGCCCACGTAGTAATCCAGGTAACTCCCGCCTGCCATCCGGCCGATGGAGGCGCCCAGATAGCCACTGTTATACAAGCTCTTCTGCCCCCACCCCCCATTGAGGCTTATAAGGGTATTGTGGTCGGGCGGGCGGTGTTCCCTCTCGAGATATAGTCTGATATTCGTGCCCTTCCGCCAGTGGGCATACGCACTGAGCCCTATCGAGTTGTGGAACAGAGATCCGTTGATGTGATTTGTCAGATCGCCTGATAGATAACCACCCCAGTAGGTCAGCGGCCCGGCAGACGGACTGTCGAATAACTGCACGATGGCGCTGAAGTTCCTGAGATCCGTCTCAGGTGCGTATCCCAGATAGGGATCGTAACTCGGAGTGATGGTTGTGTAGTCCAGGCTGAACTGGGCTCGCCTGGGCGGACCGCTTGTGAAGATTCCGAATCCGAACAACTGCCCCCAGGAGGATGGATTATCCGCCATGATTGTGTATGCGTTGCAGCTGAGCTTGTAGTTTGGACGGTCAATAAGCCTGTAGCCGGTCGAGATCATGGTTGACAGGTGGTCTTCGCCTCCGACATGGCTCCGGACGCCGCAGAGATAAATGCTCTTGCTCGGCCCGAACTCCCGTCCGATCTGAATGCAGCTATGGCTTTCGCCGCCGAACTTCTCGGCATCCATAATGGCGATGCTGTAGTCATTCGCCTTGCCGTAGACCTTCATGCCGGCGTCTATGTCACCAATCCTGTGAGTATAGAGTATGTTGTCCTGCGGGAAATACCCCTCCCCTTCCTGGAAGAACGGCCGGCTGTCCGGAAGATAGCGCTCGTTATATGTAAAGTCTATCCCGGCGACCCTCTGCTCGACGTCGTCGAAATATGGATTCAGAGTAACCAAGCCAGTCAGGCTGGGAGTGAGTGAGTGCTTAATGTCCATACCCATGCGCCGGGAGGAGTTGTCGGTGCCTGCTCCCAGAACCGAGTACGCCATCAGCTTGGGCTTAGTATTCGGGCTTGGGAGCGCGAGCCCATCCCACAGATACCATTGTTCGTAGCCGCCGGAGGGACCTACATTGGGCGAAAGCCAGCCCTGATCCAGCCTGGCATTCCGCCTGTAAAAGCAGATGCCCAGACTGGTCTGTTTGGCCTGGTATTGGAGAATAGAGAAGGGAATCGCCATCTCGACTACATATCCGTCATCGACCCGCCTGGACGCCGCCGTCCAGTCTCCTCGCCATTCGATCTTGCTGACGTCAGCCCAATCAAAGTCTTCATCCTGAACGCCGCCTGCCGTTACGGTAAACCCCGCACAATGACCCTGGGTGGGGTAGCATGCGATTGCGACTTCCACATAGTCGTCGGTGTAGGTGCCTCCGCCTCGCTTCTTCTGCTGGGACTGGATCTTGTCCGGCTGTGAGTCCTTGCAGTAGAAGGCGGCGTAGATATTCTTCTGGTCGTAGCATATCCAGGCAGTGGTCGGCTCCTTGGCCTCTGAGCCATCAGGGGTATAGTAGAAGTTGGTGACCGAGGGCGCGGTCTGCCAGCACTCGTCCGAGAGGTCGCCGTCAATGACCGGCGGAGGATCAACCTCCATGGCCTTGATGATGGGTTGGGCGGATGCGATCCCGGCGCATAGTATGAGCAGCAAGATTGTGACAAACCTGCGCATTAGAGCAGCCTTACCAATTTCAAAGCGAAAAAGCTCCTGGTCGAGTCGGCATTCGGGTCGCCGAATATGATGTAAGCATCCATGCCGCTGCGAACCCTCTGTTTGTAGGCGAGGTAGAAGTTGGTCTTCCCATGCTCAGCAACCAATCTGCCTGCGAGAGTGCGCTCATTATCGAAGTCGTACGCCAGCGTGGAGATCAACTGACTGGACTTGTATGCATAACGGCTTGGGGGCTTGAGTCGGGCACACGAGTAACCGGCGTAGAGATTCAGTCTGTCCGCAAGACCCCAACTCTCACCGATTTTGTATTGAAGATAGTCTCCACCCGCCTGATGTCCGAAGCCACAGCCGATGGAGCCATTGTTGTACAGGCTACGCTGTCCCCACGACACGTTGAGGCTAATAAGAGAATTCTGGTCAGGTGGGCGGTATTCCCTATCGAGATAAAGGCTGATTCCTGTGCCCTTGCGCCATTCGACGTATGTGCTAAGGCCGATCGATTTATGGAACAGAGAGCCGTTGATGTGATTCGTCAAGTCACCGGACAGATAAGCGTTCCAGTAGGTCAACGGCCCTTTCGCCAGCTGATCATATATCTGCACGGTACCGCTCAGACTGCGCAAATCAGTCTCTGGCGCGTAGCCGAGATAGGGATCGTAGTTCGGGCTGATCGTTGTGTAGTCTAAGCCGAACTGGGGTGTCTTCGGTCGGCCGTAGGTATACATGCCAATCCCAAACAACTGGCCCCAGGACGACGGATTGTCTGCCATGATGGTATAAGCACCGCATGAGAGCTTGTAGTCCCGGCGATCAATAAGCCGATAGGCAGTGGAGACCATGGTTGATAGATAGTCCGCGCCTGCAACGCTGCTCTGGACGCCGCATAGATATACACTTCTCCCCGGGCCGAACTTCCTGCCTACCTGGAGACAGGTATGGCCCTCGTCGCCGAACTTCTGAGTATTCATGAAGGCGAGGCTGTAGTTGTTGGCCTCGCCGTAGACCTTCATGCCCGTGTCAACGTCCTCTATCCGGCGGGTATACAGGATGTTTTCAACCGGGAAGTACCCGACCCCTTCCTGGAAGAAGGGGCGGCTATCCGGGAGATATCGCTCGTTGTAGGTAAAGTCTATGCTCGCAACCTGCTGCTCGATATCATCGAAGTAAGGGTTGAGAGTCAGTAAACCGGTCAGGCCCGGGGTAAGAGCGTGCTTCGCGTCAAGACCCATGCGCTGGGGTGAATCATCCCTTCCGGTGCCAACCACCGAGTATGCCATCAGCTTTGGCCTGGTGTTCGGCCTGGGCAGTCGCAGCCCGTCCCATAGATACCAGGCTCCATAGTCGCCTGCCGAGCCTATGTTCGGCGAGGCCCAGTACTCATATAGTCTTGCATGAGACCGATAGAAGCATAGGCCGAAACTGGTCTGATCGGCATTGTACTGGAGGATGGAGAAGGGTACCGCCATCTCGACGACATACCCGTCGTCTACTCGCTTCGCGGCTGATTGCCAGTCCCCACGCCACTCGATCTTGCTGACATCCGCCCAGTCGAAATCCTCGCTCTGAACTCCGCCCGCTGTAGTGGTGAAATCCGCCGTATGCCCCTGATTCGGGTAGCATGCGATGGCGAGGATCACACAGTCGTCCGTGTACGTGCCCCCTCCCCGCTTCTTCTGCTGAGACTGAATGGTGTCCGGCTGGGAGTCCTTGCAGTAGAAGGCGGCATAAATGTTCTTCTGGTCATAACAGATCCAGGCCGTGGTCGGCTCTTTGGCCTCGGTGCCATCCGGCGTGAAGTAGAAGTCGGCGACCGAAGTCGCTTTCTGCCAGCACTCGTCCGAAAGGTCGCCGTCAATGATGGGCGAGGGATCCACCTCCACGGCTTTGATGACCGGCTGGGCGAGGGCCATTCCGGCGCACAATATGAGGATCATGAGAAAAGGTGTCTTCATCAAAGCATGCTCACCAGTTTCAACGCAAATGAGCTCCTGGTAGATTCGGCGTTCGGATCGCCGAAGATGATGTAAGCGTCCATGCCCACGCGGACCCTCTGCTTGTACGCCAGGTAGAAGTTGGTCTTCCCGTGCTGAGCGACCAGCCTGCCGGCGAGGGTCCGCTCATTATCCAGGTCGTAGGCCAGGGTCGAGATGAACTGGCTCGCTGAATATGCATTCGGGCTGGGAGGCTTCAGTCTGACGATCTCATAGACGGTATACAGATTGAGCCTGTCGCCAAGGGCCCACCCTTGCCCAACATAGTAATCGGCATAGCTTCCTCCCTTCTGACGACCGAAGGTACACCCGATATAGCCGTTGTTATACAGGCTCCGCTCCCCCCACCAGCCCTCGAGTGCCATGAGCCTGTCACGGTAAGGCGGACGATGGGCTGCTCTTATACTTGCATATGCTCCCCAACCGCTTCGCCATTCCATACTCGTGCTCAGTTTGATCGTATTGTGAAAAAGCGAGCCGTCGGTATGGTCTGTCAAGTCGCCCCCAAGATAGACATTCCAATGGGAAAGTGAGCCTTTCGCCGGACGATCATAGATTTGGACGCTTCCGGAGAGGCTTTGCAGGTCGTTTTCGGGCGTGTATCCGAGGTAGGGATCGAATTGCCTGCCTACCGTCTTGTAATACAAGCCCAATTGCGGTTTTCGCGGCCCTTCGGTGTAGTCTACACCCGTGTCGAACAATGCCCCCGTGCCGGTAGGCTCATCTGCGACGATAGCGTATGCATAGCCCTTCAACTTGCGGTTGGGTCTGTTGATAAAGGCATAGCCTGATGAGATCATGGTTGATAGATGGTCACTGCCCTGAGCATTGCTGTGGACTCCACAGAGATACAAAGTCCTGTCATTTCCGAACTCCCGACCTACCTGCAGGCAGGAGTGGCTCTCCTCGCCAAAGTCCTGAACGTTCATGAAAGCCAGGCTGTTGCTCCCGATCTTGCCATAGACTTTTGCCCCCGCGTCTATATCGCCTATCCGCGTGGTATAGAGAACGTTGCTCCAGGGGAAGTACCCCTCACCTTCCTGGAAAAACGGCCGGCTGTCGGATAGATAGCGCTCATTGTATGTAAAGTCTATACCTGCCACCTGCTGCTCGACGTCATCGAAATAGGGATTCACAGTGAGCAGTCCGGTCAAACTCGGAGTCAGCGAATGCTTGACGTCCAACCCCGTCCGATGCGGAGCGTCCGCTCCAGTGCCCAGTACGGAATATCCCATCAGCTTGGGCTTGATATTCGGCCTTGGGAGCGAGAGGCCGTCCCACAGATACCACTGCTCGAAGTTTCCAGCCGGTCCGGTATTGGGAGACATCCAATACTGATCCGAGCGGGCATGGCTGCGCTGGAAGCATATCCCTAGGCTCGTCTGGTTAGCGTGGTATTGGAGTATGCTGAACGGCACGGCCAATTCAACCATATATCCATCACCGACCCGTCTAGCCGCGGCCTCCCAGTCTCCCCGCCACTCGATCTTGCTCACATCGGCCCAATCGAAATACTCGCTTTGAACGCCGCTGGCCGTGACTGTGAAACCCGCGCAGTGCCCAAGTTCCGGATAACATGCGATGCCCAGGACCACGCAGTCGTCGGTATTCGTGCCGCCCCCTCGCTTCTTTTGCTGGGCCTGGATCTTGTCCGGCTGGGAGTCTTTGCAGTAAAAGGCGACATAGACGTTCTTCTGGTCATAGCATATCCAGGCGGTAGTCGGCTCGGGTGCCTCCGAACCATCCGGCGTGAAGTAGAAGTCGGCGACCGAAGTCGCTTTCTGCCAGCACTCATCGGACAGGTCGCCGTCAATGACGGGCGGCTGATCGGCCATGACCCCTTTGATGATCGGGCGCTCGGCCGCCGATCCGGGTATCATAAGCAATATCAGCAAGATTGTGATGATCAGCTTGTTCATGGCAAAGACCCATATAGAATAGATGCGCTTTTCGGTATAAAAGGTTCGACGAACGGATAGGCGAATACTCTATCTGGGAGGTTAAGAAAATGACAAAGGTCTTTATCGGATTCATGATCATCGCCCTGTTGCGGGGATGCTCGAGCGAGGTTAAGGAAACAGAATCCAGGTCGGCTTCAGGGAATATCATAGTTACTGAGCCGGACGTTGACGAGGCGATCTCGAGCCCCGTGCTGGTGGCTGGGAAGGCGAGGGTATTCGAGGCGGCATTGACCGTACGAGTTCTGACCGAAGATGGCCGGGAACTGGCAAGGGCGAACATAATGGCATCGCAGGGCGCTCCTGAGTTTGGCGATTTCAGCGTTCAGGTCAGTTTTGAGAAACCATCGGGAGTGAGCAAGGGCTTTGTGGAGGCCTACTCCGAGTCGGCGAAAGACGGGAGTCCGATCAACGTCGTCCGCGTGCCCGTGCGCTTCAAGTGAGCGCAGGAACATTGCTTTGCCCGAATGAAGTATAATAGGCAGAATACGAATTCGGAGTGAAGCATGGCAAAGCGCAGGAAAAGCAAGCAAACAGTTGAGGAGGCGTCGAAACCGAAAAAGGTTCACGAACCAAAGCTGACCCGGGCCGGCTATCAGATAACGTTTTGGGTAGTCGTTCTGGGGTTTGTCGCTCAGGTCGTGATGGCGATCATGGTCTACCCTCACCTGCCCGCGCAAATCCCCGCGCGCTGGGCCGGCTTCCTTTTTGAGGGCCAGACCATCCCATCGTGGATCGTGTTTGTGCTGTTCCCGGTGGGCGAGATCGTCCTCTTGCTGGTCACCATCTTCTCCCCCAGAGATGATCAGGGCAAGCTGGTGATGGAATCGGGCAAGGCATGGACTCTCATCCTCCTCGCTCTCTTCTTCACACTTCTTCAATACTCGGCTTTTTTGCTCTAATACTTGTTCAGGGAGGCTTCATTATGAGATCACTTGTGGTTCTTCTTACGTTGATTACTGCTACCGCCTTTTCTCAAAGCGTTGACTCGCTGTGCCTGCTGAAGGACGGCGAAACCAGGCAGGTCAATGCTCTGTGGGGTGAAAACCCGAAGGAGATGCAGTTCGGCGAGGGTAAGTCGAAGGTCGTCATCGCCGATCTGAAGGGCCCGGCCGTCATCACCATGATCCACTTCGCCCTCCCGCAGGCCATGAAGCTCAATCGGGACACGACCCTTCGGATCTTTTGGGACGGCGAGACCGATCCCGGCGTGGAAGCCCCTCTCGTGGACTTCTTCTGCGACCCGAATGGGGCACTCGAGCGAGTGGAGTCCGTCCTGGTCAATAAGAAACGCGGCTGGAACTGCTATTTCCCCATGCCGTTCGCGAAGTCGGCGCGCGTGGAGATTGCCATGGACAACGCCCGTTATCCTAATGGCTCATGGTCAGCCAATCCCTGCTACAGCTATGTCCACTACCGAACGCTGAAGTCCGTGCCTCCGGATGCGGGCTATTTCCACGCTACATGGCGGCAGGAGAAGCTCCTCCTGGGCAAGGAAGACTATCTGGTGTTCGAGACCCAGGGGAAAGGTCAGTGGGTCGGATGGAATTGCACCGTTCGAGGAGTCGGCTCGCCGAATGCGGGATATCCGGTGGACGAGAACGTGAACTTCTACATTGACGGCGAGAAGGAACCATCCATCGAGTGGCAGGGGCTGGAGGACTCGTTCGGCTTCAGTTGGGGGTTCCCCGGCGAGGCGAACGGCTTCACCTATACCGGCTATCAGCCATATTACAACGGCGCGGCGGCATATCGCTTCAACGTCAACGATTGCATTTCGTTCAAGAAGTCGCTGAAGATGACGGTCGGTTTCGGTAAGCAGGAGACGGGCTTCCGGACCGATTTCTCCAAACCCGAGAATCCGTTGGAGTTCTCCAGCGTGGCTTACTGGTATCAGAAAGAGCCTCACACGTCATGGAAGCCGATTCCTTCGGGCCGAGACCGAAGGCCGACTTCATTCGACACGTCCGTCGGAGAGCATGCCCCCGGGGAGACCGTTGTCCTAAACTGCGGACGCATGCCTGGAGAGGATCAGTATTTTGCCGATGGGTGGGATTTCGCGCTCAAAAGGGGCTATGCGTATCAGGGCTGGCCGACTCAGGTGAACCATTGCTGGGCGGATTTCGACTCGCTGGAATTCGATATCGTATGCCCGAAGGAGTCTTCAGGCATCCTGAAACTCTATATCATTGACGGCGACAACCTTGCCGGCGGGCGCGAGGAATCCATATCGGTCGCGGGGAAGCTGATCGGCAGCTATAAGAACTTCCAGTCAGGCCAGTGGATCGAGATTCCCATCTCTGGCGCAGACACCGCCTCCGGGCGAATCTCGGTCGTCATCAAGAACCTCAAGCCCGGCGGGAATGCGGTTGTTTCGCTGGTTCGGTTCGAAGGGAGTTAACTAAACTGGCGATCATTTTGACAGAGCATGCTCGTGAGCGTATGATGTTCCGTAACGTTACCATGGACATGGTGAAGGAGACGATCATGTCCCCAGACAGAGCCGACCGGGGATATGCCGACAGGTACTTGGCCTTCAAACGCTATGAATCAGGCCTGCTCAAAGTTGTCTTCAAGAACGAAGGAAACCACCATGTTGTGATTACCGTAATCTGGGCGGAGGGCTAATCCAAGAATGCATATCACCTACGATTCAAAAGCTGACGCACTGTATATTAGGCTGAAGGAGGGCACATTCAGCAAGAACAAAGAGGTAGAACCCGGAATTGTCCTTGATCTGGGGGCGAATGACCAATTGCTAGGCATTGAGATCCTCGATGCTTCCGAGAAGCTCAATATGTCCGATATCTCGAAAGTAAGCATCGAGATGCCTCTGGATATTACGAGGGCGGCATAACGGTCTTCCATGAGCCCTAGACTCACCAGACGACAATTCCTTGCAGGCACGGTGGCGAGTGGAGTGGCGCTCGGCTCACCGAAGTTATTCGCGAGTCCGAAACTCAAGTCTCTCACGGACCAGGTAAAGCTCGGGAACACGGGGATCAAGGCCTCTTACCTGGGATTCGGGACGGGCACCAAGGGAGTGGGCAGGGAGTCGAACCAGACCAGGCTGGGGATCGTTCAATTCAGCCGAATGATCAACCATGCCTTCGACCAGGGGATCAACTACTTCGACGCCGCCGATTACTACGGCACGCATGAATACCTCCGCTCGGCCCTGAAGCGCATCCCACGGGAGAAATACGTCCTCAGCTCGAAAATCTGGTATCGTACCAGCAAGAGCGCCCAGGAGGACCTCGACCGCTTCCTTCGGGAGTTGGGGACGGACTACATTGACATCCTGTTCATCCACTGCGTCACCGAGCCATCGTGGGCCGCCGATTTGCGTGAGATGGTGGAAGTCCTGGAAGCCGCCAAGCAGAAAGGCATCATCCGGGCGCACGGAATCTCGATCCACAACCTGGACGTCCTGAAGGGCGTCCCTGATAACCCGTGGGTTGACATCTGCCTGGCGCGGATAAACCCGGTGGGCCCCTTCATGGATGGCAGGCCGGACGAAGTCGTTCCCGTGCTGAAAAAGATACATGACGCCGGGAAGGCGGTCACCGGCATCAAGATCCTCGGCGAGGGACGGATCGCCGATCAGCGGGAGAAGTCCATGCGCTATGTCCTGGGGCTCGAGTGCGTGGATTCCATAGTGATCGGTTTTGAGTCCTGCGATCAAATAAATGATATACTTGCTATAGGCAGGCGCATCCTGGCATAGCATGAAGTTGAACGAGACAAGACTGGTCATACTGCTTTGCATTCTGGCGGGGATAAGGGTCCTCATCTTCACGGCTGCGTTCCCATTCTTCAACAATGTGGATGAGGGGGCGCACTTTGACATGATCTGCAGGTATGCGGCCGGGGATATTCCCAACCGTCTGGAGCACTACTCCGAAGAGATAGCCGCCTTGACCCCATTGTATGCCACGCGGGAATACTACACCGACTGGTTTGATTTCATCAGATCAGAGCCGGCAATGCCCTTCTGGACGTTCCCAAATGTGACCGCCAGCGAGCTATACAAAGAGGCGAAGGCTATCATGCTTGGAATGACCAATCATGACTCCACTCAGGCGCCGTTATACTATCTGATGGCCGGCGGGTGGTATGACGTGGGCAAGCTGGCCGGCATACGCGGACTGATGCTGTTTTACTGGGTGAGGTTCCTGAACATCCCCATCTACATGGCGCTGGTGTGGGTAACGCATCTGATCGCCAGGAAGCTATCTCCCGCTAGCAACTGGCTCAGTCTGGGCGTTCCGGCAATGTTGGTCGTATTCCCTCAGGACGTGTTCTACGGGCTGAACAGCGACGTGCTTGCGGCACTGCTCGGAACGTGGTCGCTGTACATGCTGATCGTCTATCTGCTGGAGAACCGGGGTATGGGTTTCTGCCTGCTGACGGGCCTCTCGGTTGCCGCCGTGTTGCTCACGAAGATCACCTACCTTCCGGTGCTTGCGATCTTCGCCGGTGTTTTGGTAGTCAAGATGGCAAGGTCGCGTCGAAAGGGCGAATTCGGGAAGTACGCACCAGGAATGATCGCTATGGTCATGGCGGCCGCGATCCCGGTCGGCGCATGGCTGCTCAGGAATCAACTGGTGCTGGGAGACATCACCGGATGCCATACCAAGATAGTGCGCCTGGGATGGACCGTCAAGCCGCTCGCTGAGGTGTTCCATCATCCGATCTTCACTCCGGGCGGGGCAGTACACTTCTGGAGCGAGGTGACGATAAGTCTTTGGCGGGGAGAACTCGTATGGCACACGGTTCGGATTGCTACCCCGATCGCGGATGTCTTCTATCTCCTGAGTTCATCGGCATTTCTGGTGGCGGCGGCAGTGTTGGCATGGAAGCGGAAGGACAGCCGATTCGCGAGTGTCATGAACTTCCTGGTGCTGGGGATATCGGTGGCGTTCCTGGCCGGGCTCTCACTGATATATGATTTCCACAACTGCCGTTATCCCTCGAGGGATCTGCCTTACTTCACATCGGGGAGGCTGATCCTCGGAGCGTTGGTGCCGTTCCTGATGCTGTATCTGACCGGCCTTGGGGCGATTATGGATTGGCTGAGGGTCGGCAGACTTCGATGGGTCGCGCTGGGCCTCATCCTTACAATTGCGCTGGTATCGGAGATCCTGATCACCAGGACCGTATTCGCCAGCAACTACAACCTGTACTACCTTCTGAGGCACTGAAAAGAAAACCCCGCTGGCTTACCAGCGGGGTCACCGGGAGGTTGCTTTCGTCATCACCCTTGGGCACCATTTCAGATGATGACTCCAGCTCGCAACGGGTCCTCCGAGAGGAGAAAAAGGGTTTTGCAATCTGTCCTACTTGCTTATACGGACAAGCCCCACATATTGTTCCCTGTTTCAGAATTTTTTTTGCTGTAAACGTTTACACTCCATTTTCGACTGACTCAGCCATCCAATCCGTGCTGAGGTTGACATTTCGGGATGCCGATGATATACTTGAATGCTCAAACGTCGTACCCGGAGCCCAAAACAGGTGGAAACGCCTGTTTTTTGCTTGACAGCAGGACGTGTTATTGCTATACTTCAATCCTGCTTTGGTTTTATCCGAGGCGACGGGCGAATAGCTCAGTTGGGAGAGCGCTTCCCTTACAAGGAAGATGTCGGGGGTTCGAGTCCCTCTTCGCCCACCAGAAGTACAAAGTACTTGAGTACCAAGTACAAAGAGGAAAACCAGATGGCGGTTTGGTCTTTGTACTTGGTACTCCGAGCCTTTGTACTCCGAAGGCACGTGGGGGCGTAGCTCAGTTGGTTTAGAGCGCCTGCCTGTCACGCAGGAGGCCGCGGGTTCGAGTCCCGTCGTCCCCGCCACGAAAGTACAAAGCTGGGAGTACAAAGTACAAAGACCCAGCGGCGGCCCTGGGGCGAACAGATGCGCCAGGAATACTGGCTTTCTCTTTGTTCTTTGTACTTCGGTACTTGGTACTAGCGAAGCCATGCCGGGATAGCTCAGCTGGTAGAGCAGTGGACTGAAAATCCACGTGTCCGCAGTTCAACTCTGCGTCCCGGCACCAGATCAAGCCGACGTAGCTCAGCTGGTAGAGCAGCGCATTCGTAATGCGCCGGTCGTCCGTTCGAATCGGATCGTCGGCTCCAGATTCTTTGCTCCAAGGATGTGTACGTGGCACTAGGTAACCTGGCAATTCCCCCGCCCTTCAGGAGCATCCCATGAATTCCAACCCCACAAACATCTCCAAAGCCGTGATCCCGGCTGCCGGTCTGGGTACCAGACTCAGACCGCTCACATCCATCACCCCTAAAGAAATGCTGCCCCTGGGCCGCAGGCCCACGGTCGAATACATAGTTGAAGAGTTGCATGCAGCGGGCATAAACGATATTATATTCGTGGTTTCGCCGCTGAAGCCCCGGATCCAGGAGTACTTCGGCGACAAGACATGCGGCGGTCGGGTTCGCGTGAGGTACGTCATACAGGAAGAGCAGCTCGGACTGGCGCATGCCATTCTGCAAGCAGAGGAAGCGGTGGCCGGGGAGCATTTCGCGGTGGCGCTGGGAGACTCCGTCATCGTCTCGCGCCGGGAGACATCGCCCATGGCGCGATTGCTCGCGGCGTACAAGACCAATCCGGCCTTCGCGGCCATAGCGGTCGAGCAGGTTCCGATCGAGGACTCGATCAAGTATGGGATGGTCAAACCGGCCGACGGCATTGCCGAGCCGTTCGAGATTGATGGGCTGATCGAGAAGCCGAGGCCCGAAGAATCGCCGAGCAACTATGCCATCGCCGGGCGCTATGTGTTCGACCCGGGAGTATTCGAGATTATTCGACGGACGCCGGCAGGAGTCGGCGGAGAGCAGCAGATCACTGACTCCATCAGGCTAAGCCTGGAGGAAGGCAAACGGGTCTGGTGCGCTCCTCTAACGCCGGAGAGTGAGAGGAGATACGACATAGGCAGCCATAAGACTTATTGCGAGGCCTTTGTCGCCATGTGCATGCTCGACTTGGGACTTGCTCAAGTAGTGAAAGATGCTGCAAATAGGTAATTCGTGATGCGTAATGCGTAAGGGGGATTACGAATTACGAATTACGGATTACGAATTACGGAGGGTTTCTTGAGAGTACCGATGGCTGACCTGCAGGGTCAGTACCAATCCATAAAGAACGATCTGGACAGCGCAGTCCTGGCAGTTATGGCGAAATGCCAGTTCGTGTTGGGCGACAATGTCAAAGCCCTGGAGCAAGAGATTGCGGCCCTGTGCGGGGCGAAGTACGGAATCGGCGTGGCTTCGGGGACCGATGCGATCTTGCTGTCACTGGCGGCGCTGGACATCGGGCCGGGCGATGAAGTGATCACTACTCCGTTCACCTTCGTTGCGACGACCGAGGTCATAGCTCTCGTGGGCGCGAAGGCGGTTTATGCAGACATCGACCCCGGCACGTTCAACCTCGACCCAGGCAAGATAGAGAGCAAGATCACCAGTCGAACTAAGGCCATCCTCCCGGTGCATCTCTATGGGCAGACTGCCGACGTGACCGCCATTTCCCAGATCGCCGAGAAGCACGGGCTTAGAGTGATCTATGACGGCGCTCAGGCGATAGGATCGGAGACCCTGGGCAAGCCGGTCGGGGCATTCGGCGATGCAGTCACTTTGAGCTTCTTCCCTACCAAGAATCTGGGAGGGGACGGGGACGGGGGCATGGTCTTGGTCAATGATGAAGGCGTAGCCGAGAAGCTGCGCTTCCTGAGATTCCACGGGAGCGGCGGGACGTACTCTTATCGGTATGTCGGCTATTGCAGCCGGTTGGATGAGATCCAGGCGGCGGTGCTTCGGACCAAGCTGTCATATCTTGGCAAGTGGACGGATGCAAGGCGCAGGAATGCCGACGAATACCGAGACCTTCTCTCGGACGTTGCCATTACGCTGCCGGAAGAGAAGCCCTCGAACAAGCATGTTTATCACCAGTTTACCATCCGATGCTCCAAGCGAGACGAGTTGAAGGCCTACCTGAAATCACAAGAGATAGACACTGGAATATACTATCCGTCGCCTCTACACTTGGAGGAGGCATACCGATACTTGGGTTACGAAACGGGCGACCTCCCGGAGGCTGAACGCACATGCAAGGAGTGCCTGTCGCTCCCGGTATTCCCCGAGTTGACCGACCGGCAGCTTGCTCATGTGGCGAGTTCGATTCGCTCGTTCTACGAAAGGAAGTAAGTCAAACTTATGAAAGCAATGATACTGGCGGCGGGCGTCGGTTCCAGATTAGACCCACTCACCCGCAACATTCCTAAGCCGATGGTGCCGATCATCAACAAGCCGGTCATGGAGCATATCATCGAGCTCCTGGCGCGGCACGGCTTCACCAAGATTATGGTTAATCTGCACTACTACGCCGACCAGATACAAGACTACTTCGGCGACGGCTCGAAATGGGGAGTGAAGATCCAGTATTCCCTGGAGGACCGGCTTTGGGGCGATGCCGGAAGCGTGAAGAGGTGCGAGCAGTTCTTCGACACGACGTTTCTCGTTATCGGCGGCGACGACCTTGCGGACATAGACCTTAAGCGCCTGGTGAAGCAGCACAATGAGCATAAGGCCCTGTGCACTATTGCGCTCTCACTGGTAGACGACCCGGCTGAATACGGCATTGTCTTGCTCAATGAGCGGGGCAAGATCACCCGATTCCTCGAAAAACCCAAGGGTGAGGTCATATTCAGCAACATGGCGAATACCGGTGTCTATGTCTTCGAGCCGGAGATATTCGAGTTCATTCCCAAAGGCATGACTTACGGGTTCGGCAATAACGTGTTCCCTCTGCTGCTGGAGCAGAAGAAGCGGTTCTATGGGTATCTCACGTCGAGCTACTGGCGGGATGTGGGAAACCTTAAGCAGTATCAGGAGACTCACCGCGATGCCCTCCAGGGCAAGGTGACCATCAAATTCCCCATGCCCCAGGTGAAGAAGTTCGTCTGGATGGGTGAGAACGTCCAGATTGCTGAGTCGGCGGAGATCGGGTATCCGGTAGTGATCGGAAACAATTGCCGAGTAGAGAAAAATGCCAAGGTACTGGAGAACTCGGTGCTTGGCGATAATTGTGTGGTGGAAGAGAATGCGATCGTGCAGGACAGCATTCTCTGGGAAGGCGCTCGTGTGATGCGGCAGACCATCCTGGAGCGATGCGTGGTCGGCACGGGGTGCCAGGTAAAATCGAACGCAGCGGTATTCGACGGAGTGATCGTAGACCCGGTGCGTCATGCTTAATTGCAAATTGCGAATTGCAGATTTCAAATTGAAAAAAAGACTGCTTTCCCTTCAATTTGCGATCTGAAATGTGAAATCTGAAATCGATTTAGGGAGGATTCGGATGGCTGTACGCGACTTGGTTGCACATGATGTTAAGGACCTGGGCCTTGCGGAGAAGGGCAAGCTCAGGATAGAGTGGGCCGAGCAGTGGATGCCGGTCTTGAGGCTCATCAGGGCAAGGTTCGAGAAAGAAAGGCCGCTCGAAGGGCTAACCCTGGTTGCATGTCTTCACGTGACGACGGAGACCGCGAACCTGATGAGGACCTTGAAGGCGGGCGGGGCAAATGTTGCCCTTTGCGCATCCAATCCTCTTTCCACTCAGGATGACGCCGCCGCATCGCTGGTGGTGGACTACGGCATACCCACTTTCGCCATCAAGGGTGAGGACCGGGATACCTATTACAAGCATGTCAACCAGGCCCTGGACTTCGGGCCGAACATCACCATGGATGACGGCGCGGATACCGTAGGGGTTATTCATGGAGAGCGGACCGCCTTGGCCAGGGACATCATCGGCGGGACGGAAGAGACTACGACGGGCGTCATTCGCCTTCGAGCCATGGAGCGAGACGGCGTCCTCCTCTACCCCATCGTTGCGGTCAATGATGCGGATACCAAGCACCTTTTCGACAACCGGTATGGCACCGGCCAGAGCACCATTGACGGCATCATTCGTGCGACCAACTTCCTCATCGCCGGTTCGGTCTTCGTAGTTGCAGGATACGGCTGGTGCGGCAGAGGGCTTGCCATGCGCGCGAAAGGCATGGGAGCGAGAGTTATCGTGACGGAGGTTGACTCATTCAAGGCGCTCGAGGCGATTATGGACGGCTTCGACGTCATGCCGATGGCCGAGGCCGCGAAAATCGGCGATGTCTTCTGCACCCTTACCGGTGACATACACGTCATTCGGCCGGAGCACTTCGAGGTGATGAAGGACCATGCGATCGTGGCCAATTCCGGCCATTTCAACGTCGAGCTGGACCTGGAAGGACTGGCGAAGATCACGAAGAGCAGGCGTGAGTACCGGGAGTTCGTGGAGGAGTATGTTCTCAACAATGGGCGAAGCATCTACATCCTGGGTGAAGGGCGGCTGATCAATCTGGCGGCGGCTGAGGGGCATCCGGCGGTAGTCATGGATATGAGCTTCGCAGATCAGGCGTTGTCCGCAGAGTATATGGCGAAACACGCCCGGGAGCTGGAGCGCAAGGTGTATAAGGTCCCGAGAGACCTCGATGAGCAGGTGGCTCGCCTGAAGCTCAAAGCGCTGGGGATAAAGATAGACACGCTCACTCCCGAGCAGGTGAAGTACCTGAGCTCATGGGAAATGGGCACGTAGCAATTTCAGATTTCAAATTGCAAATTGAAAAGCGGACTCAATGGGAGCGATTGAGGAAAGGGAGATACTTGGAGTTAAAGTCTCAGTCGTGGATACGGCGGCTGCCTTGGAGGCCATCGAGGAGTTCATCAGCAGCGGCCGCCCGCACCAGATAGTCACGGCCGATTCATCTGCAGTCGTGCTTGCCCGCAAGGATCATGAGCTTCGAGAGATCATCAACAGCGCCAGCCTTGTGACTCCCGACAGCATTGGGATACTATGGGCGGCGAGGCGATTCGGGCATCCGCTCCCAGAGCGAGTTTCGGGTGTGGACCTCGTAGAGCTGTTGTGCGAGCGAGCAGTAGGGTCGGGGCATCGAGTTTTTCTGCTGGGGGCTGCTCCCGGAGTGGCGGAGAGGGCCGCAGAGAAGCTCAAGGAGCGGCATCCGGGG
>Ga0307379_10003619_pt1 | contig 22371 bp, 22 predicted proteins | sample UN2MG_FD_202237 | JGI IMG/M metagenome (GOLD analysis project Ga0307379, IMG submission 202237) | Soil microbial communities from Risofladan, Vaasa, Finland - UN-2 | ecosystem: Environmental > Terrestrial > Soil > Coastal area > Acid sulfate soil | place: Finland: Risofladan, Vaasa | collected... | reverse complement strand
GAGCCTGTGATTGCGGCGACCACTCCCATTGAAGGTGATTCCGATGTGATTAGATGGCGGTGATTCCTGCGTCTCGTAGACTGCCGTTGCGTAGTATTCGTATTGGGCAGTGTCCTCAACGTCGGTGTCGAGGAACGTCGCAATGCCCTCGTCATCCTTCCCGTTCGTGTTGTCGACTTCGCCGATACGTGAGAACTCGGCGTCGATTGGCAACGGCTCCGGGTCCGGGTCATGCGGTTCGTCCCACGTGGCAGCAATCGGCAGGGCAGATGCCGGGTCGCCATTGTAGTCAGTAACGTCGGTGTCGGTGAGAATCCCCCGCGTTCCTCCAGCAGCCGGTGGCGTCTCCCACCACCCAGCCAGATCAGGATCAGCATCACGCTCGGCTTCGGCGACAACACGCCGGTAGAAGTAATACTGCTTAGGTGCGACGTGGAATTTGCCACTCGGCCCGAAGTAGGTGTTGTTGATGTCGGCACCGCCGCCCTTGGCGATGAGGTTCACGCCACCCGCGACTGAACTGCCGCTTAGCACCGGCGGATTCATCGGCACCGGCAGTTTGTAGGAATAGCTCTCCTTGCGCGTGTACTTGGGACCCTCCCACTCCACACCGCCGGGCCGGAGGGAGTCCTTCTTGAGAGTCCATGTCGTCCATTTGTCAAACTCCTCCTCGACGAGATCGTGCTCGAACACGACGCCATCCACCCACTTCGTCGTTTGCGCGATGGTCGCGTCCTCTACTATCGAGTTGTCGAGGTTGGCGGCACTCCAGAGCTTGCCGGAACTCACGAGCCGGTCTCGCTTGGTGCCGGGTTTCATGCCTTTTTCCTGTGTGTTGGCCTGTCCTTCAGCACTCGCACTGGCGGTCGGGTCCTCTGGCAGGTCGTACACCACATAGGCATTGACGACCCTGGTGCGCCCGAGGTTGTCGCCGTCCGTCCACGGGCTGAACGCCCAGAAGTACTGCTTCTCTTCTTCGACCTTCCGGAGTTGGCGACCGAGGCCAGGCAGGAAGACATTCGCCCTTGTTTCGTGCTCGTAGAAGATCGGCGGTGCGCCCGGCACGTCATACTGCCAGTACTCGACGTCCTCCCTAATGACAGTGCCGTATTGATTGGTCACAGTCTTAGTACGGTCGATTAAGATCTCCTCCTCGGGCCGGGTCGGGTTCCTGTAATGGCCGAGTCTGATGGATGTGGTACCAACGCCCTCGGTCCATTCGGCCTGGTCCGGGCCTGGGTCGAGTACGGAATCCGAGAAGGTGTTCGCGATTAGAGCCATTGCTGCTTCTTCATGAGGATTCTCCTGATCCGGCGGAGTCGCTGTGGTTGTATGTCGAGTGAAGACACGGCATCATCCGGCACGTTGAGTATGGACCCGGCTCCCATGATTGTGGCGGTCGGGTCCGCAATCATCAGCGTGTTCGTGGACCGCACGTAATAACGCACGGGCGCATATGGATTGGTCAGCTTCTCAACTGCCTCCCAATACGAGAGTCGCGGGTCGATGACGTACGGTGCGAATGGATAGTCCGGAATCCGGACCTGGACCCGGATCCTCGCCGCCGCCATGAGCCGGGCGACCGCACCGTGCATGGTGCGCACACCGGACCACACGCGATACGCGCCCACCGGCCCATCGTAGTTTTTGAGCGCGATGCCCACGTCCTGCTCGACGTTGCGAGTGGAAGGGACAAGCACGATGGTTTCTTTTGGCGCACGTCGCTTGGCCAGCCAGATGTATTCGTAGCCCTCGCCGGTGATCTTAGGCACTTCGCCCCTTATGACTGAGACGATACGCGCCCGGTCCTCCGGGATGACGCCATTGCGGATCACACACTCGGTCAGTGGGTTCGCGGGATCGTACGTCTCGAAGATATCCCAGCGATTCGATTGGTCGAATGTATGCCACCCGGCGAAGGTCAGCGTGAACTTGCGATGTATCGAGTCGATTTGGTTGATATCGCATCGCGTGATCCAGCCGGTCACGTCTCGCTTGTCCATGTAGATGGTGATGCCATATTCCACGTCAGCTCCTCGTGTACCCGAGGGCGGTGAGTTCGTCCCATGTCTTGTCCGATATGATGTTCACCTCGATCATCCCCTCCCGATTCACACCGAACACCACCATCGACAGCGGGTTGTCATTCAAGTATCTGACTCCGGTGAGGTACGAAATCGGCTGGTCGTTGATCGTCCACAGCCCGATCGACACAGCCAACGGGAAATCATCGCGTTTCCATGCCTGCGTCAATAGCGAGAGCGGCTGGTCGTCCCTCTTGTAGCCGTGGATGAGGATCGAGAGTGGGTGGTCGTCTCGATTCGATATGGCGAGTGACAGAGACATTGGCGCGGTGTCGATCCGCGAATGACCAACAAGATATTTTGCGTCCGCGTGAATCGCTGTTCCCTTGTTGAAGATGCGCCAGTAATACGGCTTCCCGTTCGGGTTCCACTGATGCAGGGTCGTGTACCAATACCTCGATGCCGCCGACATATAGGGATCGGGCGGCATCGTGAAATAACTTTCCATTTGTCCAGCGACGTAGTGCTTCGTCACGTCTCGGGTGAATGTGATTGCGTCAAGTTCTGCGCCGTCGTATTCCAGCGATGCCGCGTTTATTTTCAGATCGGGTTCCAGCTTCAGCGGCGGCGTCGAGATCCAGATGTCCGACCAATTATCCTCAAGAACCGGACCCACCCCGGCAACGCCGGTGCCGAGCCATGCGCGACCCCAGTGGTAGATGTTGTCGGCTGCGGTGTTGTAATGAACACCGTCCACGATGAGGTCGAGTTCTTCCAACACCATCGGCTCGTAATACAGCCGGAGGTTGTCCACGGTCGGTGTCGCTTGAATGTCTGTCGTCGCGAACTCGAACTTGACCTGCATCGATCCGAACGGCGATCCCGTAGCCATCTTCGCGCCATATGTGATCACCGGCAGCTTGCCGCCGTTGGTCGTCACCGTCCAGTCGTCATCACCGGCGAATTTGATTTTGCAGACGAGGGTGGTGTCATCTGGCAGGACCTCATCCCAGGTGAGTTTCCCGTAGCCGTAGGTCCCAATCGACGAGAGGTCGATGACTTCGCTGGTCCATGTCCCGCTCGTCAGATGGTCGGGTGGATCGGGCGTCGCGATCACGTCATTGATGTAGACCCATTTGTTGTAGTACGACGAATACCCGCCGACGCCGACCGCGCCCGCTCCGGTGTGGGTCGTGTCTGTCCAGCCACCCGACCAACTGGAGGGTTCAGGGTCGCCGTCTTCCCATTGCTTAAACCACAGGCGATTGTCCGACGTGACCTTGAACGCGAGCCAGAACCAGATATTGGCCGTCATCGCTGGAACGTATGTGCTTCCAATTCCGGTCTGATTTCCGTCACCACTCCACCTCGCTACTGCCATGTAGTTGTTGCCGTAATTCGCAAACAGCACGTACCCACGCAAGGCTGTTCCCGCCCCGGTGACCCGAAGTGAAAGCTGCGAATTCGTTTCATTGTTTGAATCGCGGTAGAACTTCGCCTTGATCTGAGCGTTGACCGCCACCGGACCATCATCGGCTGTGATCAATCCGCTCTTGCTGGATTTCTGGAACCCGACGTAATGATCGGTCGAACCGAATATGGTCCACAGACCAGCGGTGGCAGAGGTTCGGTTCGTCCAGTTGTCGAGCGGCGTCGCGCCTTCCCAATCCTCAGTGAATTCGACGGTCTGCAATCCGAGCCATTGATCATCGGCTTGTGTGTCGTCGTGAGTTCCGGCATCGAAGTCAGAAGCGTCGTCCCATGTCTGATCGTAGACGTCGGTGTTGGTCGCCTCGATGTTTACGATGACCGGACGTTCGTTCTCTACCTCAGTGTCTCCATCTTCTGGCGACCAGGAATTGATGACGAGCAGTTCATCGAACGAACCGATGAGAGCGTCTTGTGATCGTGCGCCGCCGTAAGACAGACCGACCTCAGTGAATTGGAATCCGGTGATGATTGAGCGTTCACCGCGCCCACCCGCGAGTCCAGCCGTGACGGAGATCGTGCTCACGTTATCGACCTACAGCAGACGTGCGTTCAAACGGAATCGCTTAATTTCCTCGGCTGTCGTCTCCTCGGTGACTGGCCTCAACCAGAACGCAGCGTCCCCGACGTCGAGTACCGTGACGAAAGCACCGTCCGAATAGTCTTGTGTCATCGCTGCGGAGAGGTCCAGGTAGCCAGTGCCGACCGAATTGATCGTCATCGTTTCTGCGGTGTCCGGGTCCAGGGGTGTTTGGATGAAGATCTCCTGCGACATCGCAAACCCCACGGTAGATGTCACGTAGAGTCGTGCGGGCTGCGATTCGCTCACTCCACTGTCCGCATTGACGGTGGTGAAGATCGCAGCAGCAACGTCGCGGATCGGAAGCGTCGTGCCGATGACCGACCCGGAGCCGTAGACATTCGAATTCGCCGTGAGCGATTTCAACTCGATCCCATAGCATTCGATCGCCGAGGTCCAGTAGTCGTCAAGGACGTGGCCCGTCGTCGCGGCGAACGTGACGTAGATGCCGTCTTGTAGTAGAGTCGGCGAGGTCGAGCAGTCCACCCCCGATTCTTCCCATGTCGAGCCGCCGTCGTTGCTCCACGTGAAGGTATTCGGTGAACCTGTGCTGTCGATCTTGACGTACACCGTATCGGACCAGATGCCATTAAAATTGCCATTGATGGTGGCGTCGTCATTTCCGGTTCCGGTGAACGCCGCCGTGCCTATCGAAGCCTCTTGCACCGATGCGATTTCGCCCTCATTGATTGTGGTGAGATTCTGAACGAATGCCTTATTATCAACGGGCCATTCGGCAGGAAGGATGCGCCGGGTTGGAAAGAACTTCGTAGTCGCATTCACCGTGACGATGCCCCGCGTTTTCTCACGATGACCAACAACAGGTCGCCACGTCGTCGGGTCCGCGGATCCGACTAGATCCCTGGCGATCTCAACTTGGTCGTTTGAGTCGGCGGGCCATGTCGTGTCGGTGGTGTTCCCCTGCACTGAGATTTCATATTCGTCCTCGTCAGCCGTCCCAGGTTGCCATGCCGACGCCGGGATGGACAACCCGCCCTCCGGGGCGGTGAAGTCAGTTCCGACTGCCCCACGCCACGTCGCGTCGGCGTCGATGGTCGAGTGAAGATCAATTGGGTATTCCCGATGTGCGACTGCCTGGACTTCATATTGCGTCCCGGAGTAGAACACGACGGTATACCGCTGCGAGACAGCGGATTCAGCCAGCACGATGTAGTCGAGCGTCGTACTCCCGATCCTGGTGATGGGCGTCGTGTACTCGGGGTGGTCGTCGAATATCTCGACTTGCTGCGTTGATTCAGAGAAGTTCCGGACATGAGCCTTGACAGCATTCCCGGTCTGCCCCGGTTCGACCGACCCGAGGTAAAACTCCTCGCCGGGGTTGTCGCCGATGCTTGACGAAAGATCGAGGTTGCCCGAGCCGTCGTCGTTGTAGAACTCAATCGGATAGACGTAGGCGAATTGGATGTGCGCCCGCAACGCGTTGTTGGTTGGGTGGTTGAATTCCCAAACGAACTTGCCAGAAGGTGTATAACCTACAGTGTGCTTCATAGAGATATGACCGCGAATGTCGATGTTGTCTCGCAGCGCACGGCTCACAAGATCGGTGATCGTGACGCTCTGTATATCGTGATTCCCTTGTACGTGGCTGCAGTAACTTTCGTGAAGAATCGCGTCCTCCACGTTCTGCCCCCGGACGATGTGATTCTTAGTCAAATACCAATAGAGATTGAGGCTCTTGTCGTATCGCCAGTTGCTCCAGTCGGTATTGTCCCACGTCGTGATCATCCGGCGAACAACGACATAATTGTTAGCACTCGGCTGTGTCTCGGTAGACGTGAGCACCAGCACCGCGCTGACCAGAACCGGCACCTGACCGAGCCGCGCTTTGATCTGGTCCTTCTTGATGTGCAACAGCATCTCGTAGACGAAAGAACCATCGGAGCCGCAGCTTTGATAATAACTCGGGCTGGTGTCGAAATATGCTGGTGTCTGTTCCCCGGTGTCATACGTATGGCCCCACGGTCCGTAGACCGTGACGAACGTACAAGACGAGGCATCCCAATCGGTCCACTCCGCGTCGACCTGACCCCAATCCCAAAAACGCATATCGTCCTCCCCTATACCGTCAAGCCGCGAGCGCGGAGATTGACCAGCCTCATGTCGCCCGGATCTGTCGAGTCCGGTACGTTAACCCTGATCCAGAAGAACGCATGACCTCCTGCCTTGACCGTGCCTGTTCCCTCACCGAGTTCAGTGAGTGTTAGTGGTCCAGATTGCCAGGTGCCGGGCGACCCGCTGGAGTCCGGCGCGAACTCGACCCAATCATCACCACCACGGGCGTGTATGGTGAAGGTCTTGGAGGTCGGGTCGCCGTTGGCGATAAGTGAGATGCCGAGTCCCGGCAAGTAATCGCCGCCATCGATGTAGCCGGTGATCCCGTATTGGTACATCGTCTCGTCGAGCGCAGCATCCTCAATCGCCTTGTTCGCGCCACCACCGTCCTTGTTCACGTAGACATCGACGGTATCAACGGCGGCGTCCACGTAATCGGCGAAGGTCAGCACGTAATCACCGGGAGTGAGAATCGCGTGGCGTCCTGGGTCGGTGTGGTTCTTCACGAACGCGATGTAATCGGCCACGCTGGTGCCCGACACATAGAATCCGGGGATCGCATAGACCGCCGTTTCGGTGGAGTCCTCATCGCCGACGTTACGGGCCGCGATCCGCCGTTGCGTTGATATCGCCCCGGCTTCGACCGTGCCGACGTTGAACCGGCGCGAGGTTGTGCCTCCAGAATCCATGAACGCACCGACCGAGATCTTCGCCGTCCAGCCAGTCGCCAACGAAGCGGAGAAGATGATCGACGCTCCAGGCAACACATCCAGATTCGGCGTGGAGCCATCCGCCACTACCGACTTGCCGGTGAGTGCGTGTTCGTTCTTTGTGTCCTCCGGCGTGACGTCCACCGTGGATGCCGAGGCCGCTGCGATAGTGTAATCACCGGCAATAGCCTCGCCGTTATCGAGCCATGTCGCGGATACGATGGGCGCGTTGATCGTGTTCTCGAAGCGAAGGAGCAAGGACGCATCCGGATCGGTCGGTGCGCTCGCATCTCGGAATTGGATCTCGGAACTCATCGTGACCTCCTAAAGTCGCAGCATCAATAGATCAACTCGGTACTGAACGAAGATCGGATCGACGGCCGATCCATCAGATTGCCCGGTAGCATAATCACCGCTGAAGGGTTCGAACTTCTGATCATCTCGTGGACCGAACATACAGGAAATGGTTGTCGTAGATCCTGGGGTGAGCTTCACCGTCACAGGACCATCACCAGCCATCAGGGTCGAGAGCGTAGCCACGTCTGATCCAGATACGAGACGAAGCCTGAACCGGAGAAACGATTGCGCCTGCGCTCTCACGAATTGCGTCACCACTGGCGTCCCGGTCAATGAGATCTCATAGGCTGAATCCGCGGCGTCCTCGTCGTGGCGTTTGAGAATGATCGGGGCCGATTCAAAAATCAGTTGGATGGCCCCGCGTTCGATCCCGGTCTGGTTGATCGTGAAGCTCATTCATCACCCCGCAGTGTTCGGGACGCGTCCGGCAATCGCATCCTGTATTGCTTGGTTCCATCCTTCTAGATTAGGTTGCACCGGGATATAGATAACAGTGTCTTCGATACGTTGCACGAACTCCGTCATCGCCACCTTGCCGCCCTCGATTCCATTCGTGATCCCCTGCTTGAATCCACCTGACAATGCTGCCTCTACTGTCTCGCCGGTCGACCACATGATGCCGTCGATGACCTTACCCGTGTTGGTGAAGTCGTTGCGGAAGTTGACCGACGCGTCGATCAACCCACGCATCCCCGGAACCAGCTTGTCACCGAGGTGATCAGCGGCATCTTTGAATGGCTGCGGTATTGCTACTTTGTTCTCCGCTGCCATCTTCGCCATCAGTAGCATCGGCTCGTTGAACTTCTCGGCAAGCTGCGTCTTGTCGACCGTGTCCTTCAGGGAGTTAAAATCGGCTGCTATCGAATTCATCTGTGCGGCGATGTCGTCCTTAGAGAGAACGTCGTATTTCTTTTTTAGCTCATCTAGATAGGCTGACTGCGCTGCGGTCTCCTCCTCGGCTGCCTCTGTCACTGCCTTCGAGTTCGCCTCTTGTTTCGATGCTTCCTCGTCGCTGATCGCAATAAGGTCCTTCATCTGCCGACCAAGAGTCGACTTCTCGCGGGCGAGCTTGGTGACTTCCTCGGTGACGCGGGACAGTCGCTCCGCATTGGCCTGCGTGTGCTCGGCTTGCAGTTCCCACTGCTTACCTTCGAGGCCGAGCGACTTGATCATCATCTGCGTTACGTGCAGCTGTGACTCGTATGCGTCCTTGCTTTTGGTCATCGCCTCGCTAATGTCAAAGTATTGGTCGGCCACATTGCCTAATACCTGCTGGAGCATATCCCACTTCATTAAATAGTGATTAATGATCGACCCTGCTAATACGCCGATCGCAGCGCCGAGGGCGACTGTACCTGCTGTTGCAGCTAGGAAGGCTACACTGGCCGAAGTCGCTGCAGTCCCTGCCGCGATGATGGCTGTCTCAGCTGCAGTCAGGGCAGCACCAGCGCCAACGGCTGCCGTGGTGGTGCCGGTGATGGCGGTAGTCACTGCACCGATGCCGGTGACTGCGCTTATAAGTCCAGCCACCTTCGCCACGACCGTGAACAGGCCAGCCAGCGCGGTGGTTATCGACCCGAGCACAATAAGCAGCGGGCCAAGCACAATCGCCAGCCCAGACGCCTTCAGGATGAAGTCCTTCAGGCCAGGCGATAATTCCTTCCACTTGGATGCCCACTCCTGCATCGACACAGTGAGCTTCTCCACTTGAGGCACCAGCATCGGCAGCACGTCGTCGCCTATTCTTATTAGGAGGTTCTGTAGGGAGACCAGAGCCTGCTTGAATTTGAAACCAGCTTGCTCCTCTGCAGCAGCGAATGCGACGGCTAGATCATCAGTAGTTGTTTTGGCCATACGTTGGAAGATACCGGTGGTCGCTTCTGCCGAGTCACCCATCATGGCAAGCACTCCGGAGAGAGCACGAACATTGGGGAAGATCTTGGTCATGGCAACTTCGTCTTCGCCGACCGCGTCCTTGATCTGCTGCAGCCCCGCTAGCAGACCGTCTTCACGGATCGTCTTGCGCAGTCGCTCGAACGAGAGACCCATCGCCAATGCTGCCTTCTCCTGCGCCGGTGTTGTCTTGGTCAGCTGTACCATAGTGGCGCGAAGTGACGTTGCTGAGGTGGCAGCGTCGAAGCCAAGCCTGGTCATTGAGGCCAGAGCCGCGCCTACCTGGTCGAAACCGATGCCGAGGTTGGCGGCGACCGGCAGGATGCGACCTAGGACAGGAGCGAGCGATGACGCCTCTGCTTTGCCCTCGCGGACGGTGGCAACTAGTATCGACGTTGCCATCTCCGCATCCATGTTGGCACCGGCATATGCGTTCATCGCGGATGTGGCAGCGTCGGCTACAACCGCAGTCTCGCCGAGGCCAGCAGCCGCTCCTTTGGCTGCTACTTCCACTGTCTTCATCACCGCCTCGCCTCTGATACCAGCGGACGTGACGAAGAACAGAGCCTCGGCCAGCTCCTTCGATGCCTTACCTACGGTAGGCCCGAGCTTGAGGATCTCATCGCGGAACCCTGCGACTTCATCGCGTGACAGACCGACGAGGCCCACCACCTTGGATAGAGCCATGTCGAAATCGACCGATAACTTGGTGGCGGCAGCGCCTGCAGCCAGCAACGGCAGCGACAGTGACATCGAGATACCGCGCCCGATCGACGTCATCTGCGTACCCATCTTTTTCATACGGGCAGCGGCTGACGTCATCGCGCCTTCGAACTGTACAGTGTCGCCTCGTAGCTTAACTACTAGGTCACCTACCATTGTTGGCATTAGTGATCCCTCCGAGCGCCTGTAGGCTCGTACTTATCCCACCGAACAGAGTACCTGGATCTCTTACGACCTTGGGTCTGCGCGGCTTGGTTAGGCCGGTGACGGTGAACTCGTCCAATCGGAATGGCTTCTTTTTCTTCTTCGTGTCCCTGTTCGCATTTGCATATACCCACGGAGTCACGGCTGCTACTACTTCCTGCCACTGCACGTCGTTGCGATGGCGCTTCATAAGCAGGTCGAACTCGTACGGAGTCAAACACCAAAAGTCCTCCTCACTCAATCTCAGATCGTAGCGCCCGACTGACCAAACGGCCCCCCAAGTTGGGGGTTCGGAGGGTCCGATGCTGGTGCATCTTCACCTCCGACTGCGAACTCCGGCATTGATGCCTGGATAGCGGCAGCCAGGTCAGTCATGACTTTGGCAATTCCGTAGTCTTCGATGAGGTCGCCAACCTGTTCCAACGTCAGTGTCGGGTCCTCGTGCACCAGGCCTGCCCACATGATAGCTTGGATTGCGGTAAGAGACGTCAGGTCGAGCTGGCCGCTGAGCATCGACAGCCCTGTGACCTTCTCGACCAGGACAAACGCGTTGAACGACAGCTTGATGTTGCGCTGCCTGTCCAGCATGATTGGAATCTCTACTCTAGGAATACCCACCCCGTCTCCCTTCTGTTAGCTGCCCTTATTAAAAACGGGCTGACCGTTGATCTGCAAGGTGACGGAAGCCATGAGGATTCCATCGACCGGCACGTCCTGGTCGAACCCGACGACGAACGCATCCATCTTCCAGTCGGAAGCGGTGCCAGCACCAGCGTCATTGTAGACAAGCTGGAACCCGGTGGTGTGCTGCAAGCCAATGAGTGACAGCAGGCCAGTCGAGTCGTCATGCGTCTGATTCTTCGGTATCAAGTTGATGTCGAAGGTCATCTCACCAGCCGACACCAGACCAGACACCTTCTTCATCCACGTGATATCCTGTGATGGCGCGTCGTGTGTGGCCTGCTGGAAGCTCGGCCCGGACGCGTCGACCACCTCGGCAACGGTGGTGAAGACGGCAGACACGGTGGCGTCCCAATAATCGTTGAGAGTGTGGCCGGTGATGGCTGCGAACTCGATCACCAGTCCATATGGTAGGTTGTATGATGTAGCTGCACCAGGGATGGGGATACCTTCCTCCTCCCAAGTGGTGCCCCCGTTGAGTGACCAGCGGAAGGTGTCGATGGTGTCGGCCAGGTCAATCTCGACGCGGACCACACGAGTCGGTCCACCTTGGTAAACGGCGAGGGCATCCCAGTCGAGGTCATCGAGACCAATGCCGGTCTGCGACCACGCACCGAGCGTCCCCGCGTTGTCCCCCATCTTGAGGAGAGTTCCGTGTGAGGAGAGAGGTTGTGTCATGGCTTAGGTTCCTTTCGTGAAGGTCGGTTGTCCGTTGATCTGGAGGGTGATGGACGCCATCAGAATTCCGTCAACCGGAACGTCCTGATCGAAGCCGACCATGTAGGCATCGAACGTCCAGTACGATGCGGTCCCTGCCCCTGCATCGTTGTACAGCAGCTTGAACCCGGTCACGCCCTGGTTCCCGAGGATCGAGAGCAAGCCGGTGCTGTCGTCGTGCGTGGCGTTCTTGGGAATGAAGTTGATATCGAACGTGACCTCGCCAGCGGAGACGAGACCGGACACCTTCTTCATCCACGTGATGTCTTGACTCGGCGCGTCGTGGGTCGCCTGTTGGAAAGACGGCCCTGAGGCGTCGACTACTTCTGCGATGGTGGTGTATGGTCCTCCACCTAGGCTTGCTCCCATCTGGAGCAGGGTACCATGTGAAGACAGGGGCTGCGTCATCTCATACCTCCTCGGCGGGAACTACCCGCATGATAGTGGCTCCGTCTTCATCGACGATGCCGGTGTCAACAATTCGCTCCTTTGGATTGCTTGTACAGTGCTCTTTTGTGAAGTGCTCGATCGCGTCGTCTCGGCTGATTGTGGCCATCGCACAGAAGCGGCATTCATAATTTGGTAGCCCCTTCCAGCTTGACACTGTGTAGGCGACCCCGAGATACGGGTCGACGACAGGCTCTGGTTTCGGCTCTGGAGTGAACTTGATCACTTCGACAGGTTCCTCTTTTCTTTTCTTCCTCGACATTGGCACCTCCATTATCAGACCGCCTTCACGATCGAGAAGTTGACCGCGAACACGTAGCGCTTATTGTCGTCCATCTCGATCAAGAACGGAGGCTGCATAGCGGCGATCCGAATATAGAAGACTCCGTTTATCGTCTGGTTGACAACGCCGTCTAGTGCGGTCGCCATCGACCGGATGAGGGCGTGACCTGTAGGGTAGGACGTGTTGCGGCATAGAAGTTGGATTCTCGGCTTCTCGCCTGACAGTGCACCGCTGCGAGCAGCGCCTTCACTTTGGTTCCGCATCGGCGCGTCGCCGCCGTATTCAAGGAAGGCACAACAGACAGATGGTGTCTCTGGCATATGACCAAGGAATAAGTTAGTGCCAACTGTCGCTAGTGCCGCCGTCTCGACGAAGACACCGAGGTCGTCCAGTACCATCACTTAGTCCCTTTCTTGGTCTTTTTCTTGATCGCCCTCGTCTTAAGCCACTTGTCCAGGTCGCGGCCTATTCGCTTTGGCATGCCAGGGATCGCCGCCATCATCGGGATCTCCAGGTACTTGCGCTGTCCGACCGGGTGTCGGAAGTGGCCTTCGTGCTGTACGACTGCGTATTTAACCGCAGGCCCGCCGAAGCCAAGAAGGACCAATGGACCAGGCAAGGGAAGCTGGACGTGACCACTGGAAGCCAATGCACTGGTGTCACGTGGTACGAATCCGGCCTTCGACTGCGCCATGATCTCTTCGCCTTCGAGATATAACGACTTACCAAGTGCCTTGTCCGCATCCTTACCAAGCTGTTTCAATCGCTTGCGCAGGTCCTCGGTTCCGAACACCTGGACGCGACCACGCAGCATGCCCATTAGACCACCACGACTTGGTGGTGGAGTGACGGGTCGCTTGTCTCGTCCGGATATGCATACACTGCCAGGATCTGCGGCTGTGAACCATCGGGCAGCGTGATTCTGTCAAGCGTTGACCAGACCGGTTCTGGTCCCATATATACCTTCGCAGTTGACTGCACCTCGCGTACTGCGTTTGATATCTCGGACGCTCCGGTCACGACCAACTCCGGCTTGAAGACGACGCGAGCTATCACTTTCTCCGACCCAGAGTACGTAGTCTCACCATAGTCGTTCCGGCTGGCGAAGCCCTCCCTGATGACCACGTCGTTGAGGAACTCGTCGAACTCCGACTCGAAGCTCATCGCACCCTCCTTGATAGGAGCGCACGCGCACCGGCAGGCAGCCGGTGCTCCACGATCGCTTGTACTGCGGTCGGGCTTTTGTACGTGATCGCCAGGTCGCCGACTGTCTTCGATTTCACGGCATCGTCACGCTTGGCGCTGCGGTACCAGTCAACGACCGTCTCGATGCACGCCTGCTCGATGTACGCCAGGAGGTTAGCATCGGCAGTGCCTGGCAAGTCGTACCCAGCAACATACGTGACTGTGTACAGCATCTCCTCTGGAGCAGACCCCATGATCGGTCGTCCTCCAGAGGCTGCCCACCCGACCCACTCGCCGCTAGCCCAGCCAGCTTGTCTATATAAGATACCGGCTTCTGCGTCACGAATCGAGTAATCGGTGATTGGCGACGACTGGCAGACGATGGCAGACACCGATACAATCGGCGTATTGGTCAGCAGCAACAGCGTGTGCGAGGTGCCGGTCACAGTCTCGTCATACGTCTGTTTCGAGTACACGTGTCGGACGTACTGCTCGATAGCGGACGTGGCAGCAGAGATGAGCCGGTCTATTTCAGCGTCGAACTTCCTCGACGACACACCCAACGTACCTTTGACTGCCGACACCGTAGTGAGGTTGCTGGTTCCGGCTTCTGTCACAACTGCGACGGACATCTGTTACCCCTTCGTCACTGATTGCCGGTTCGTGACCGGCTTTGTCTCGTAGCTGCGGGACGTATACACCTTGGTTTTCTTCCTCTTCTCTTCTTCCCTCTCGCGCTTGGTCTTGACTGGCTTGGTCTGTGCCTTGTCGATCATCGGTTGCTCCTAGTAAAAAGCGGGGAGTGGACGCCCCGAAGGGCGACCCTCCCCCACATGTCAATTAGGGCTTGCTGCCCTTCGGCTTCGCCGCAGCCTTTTTCGGCTTTGGCGCAGTCGCCTCCTTGGTGTCTTCATCTATCAGGCGCTTGCCATACTTATCGAGTCCAGCAGGCGGCTCGACGTAGGTAGCCACGCCGGAGGAGACAAATTTGGCGCACTGCACGGGCAGGAACCAGGCTGTCTCACCGGCCAGGTATGGGGCGTTGTTCCTGGTGAAGAGGACACCGGCCAATCCAGGAGCTGTCATAACTACACCACCCTACCTTAGGACTGCGGCGATTCGTCGCAGATGGCGGCGAAGCCGAACCCGAGTTGGAAGGTGTCAACACTGGCAGCATCAAGATCGGGAGTGACCTTGACGCGCCAGTACCGCTTGATCCCGGTGAGGTCCTGCTTCAGCTTAATGGCAAACAGCTCGGTAGTGCCACCGTCTGAGGTCTTCACCAGGTCGAAGTCGACCTCGGTTGCGTAGTCGGCCTTATCTGAGAGGTTGGCAGCGTCGCCGTGCTCCAGACCGACATCGAGGATCGAGATTGATTTGGTATCTGCCAGGGTAGCAGACCCTGCGCAGAAGATGAAGCCCGACATCGGGCCGGGCTGTGCCTGCATGTCGACGATCTCGCCGACAGCTTCGGTTGCGTCACCGGTACCGGCAGCAACACCCCTTGCACCGCCACCACTGAGGAGCTTGAACGGTGCGCCTGCGTCTTGATTGTTGATGTCCATATTCTTATTTTCCTTTCAGCGGTCAGTTCGCGCCTGGCTTACCAGGTCCACTTCACAGTGTCGATGAGGACGATGCTCTCCACGTGGCGGCAACCGAGGTCGTGCTCGGCAATGACGCGCATCAGCGTTAGATCCTTCGAGTAGGCCGACTGCAGAGCCGAACCATCCCAATAGGAAGCCTCAGAGGATGTGTCGATCATCAGGTTCATCGACTCGCCGAGCACGATGTCTGCGAAGTCGACGAGGTAGACCTCGGACTCGGTGCCACCACCGAGGGTGTCTGGAATGTTCGTGGTATCGGCGTACGGGAAGCCGAAGAAGGTACCGGCATCCAGTTCCGTTTTGAACACGAAGTTGTTGTTGGTGTCGCGCAGCGACTTGAGGTAAAGTGTGGTGCGCGGAGACCAGAGCCAGCCGACGTTGATCATCCGGACGTGCGCATTGCGGAGCTTGAGCATCGCCTGCATCACTTCTGAGGTGATACTGGCGATAGTGACGGTGCCGTTGGAATTGATGATGTTGGCAGTCGGAACGAATGATTTCAGCCCCTTCGGGGTGTTCTCTGTTCCGTCACCACGGATGAACGCAATGTCTTCGCGATCGGCCATCGAAGCGACCAGGTCGTTGCGGATCATCGTGTCCGCACCGTAGGTCTCGAAGCGGAGGAAGTCGTTGCTGATCGGAACGACCGCAGCAAGCTTCTTCCAAGAGAGGTTGACCATACCGGTCGTCTGCTCGGTCTTCACGATGTTCTGCGACTCGCCGATATAGGTAGCGGTCGCGCCGCCGGTCAGCTTAGGGATCTGCATCGAGCCAGTCGGCATCGGTACAGTGGTGGGCCGCATGCTGCGGAATACCGCACGCTCACGCAGCAATTCGATGACCTCGGTGCTGTGCTGCGTCGGGACGAGCACGCCGCCACCGCTATCCTCACTCGCTTCGAGGATCTTGGTCATGTGATCTTCGCCACCCCAAGTCTTCGCCGCCCAGCGTGCAGCACGCTCCGGGTCTGCCTTACCTGCGGCCATCGCACGGAGGAACTTGGCCATCCCGAGTCCCTTGTCGGCGGGATTCGCCGGGATGGGCCGCTGTTGATTGATTACACCCATGGCTCTTACCATGTCGTCGTAGGTGACGTTGGTGACGGGTGCCTGCTCCTGCAGGATCTGCTGTGCGATTTCTTTTGCGATCGCAGCAACGTCTTCGCGTGTCATGTCCATAGTCGTGTTCCCTTCTCGTTATGTTTGTCTACCAGCGTTACGCTGGCAGCTTGCCGGTTTTCGCCGTGAGTGCCTCGCGCACCACATCGGCGATTGTTTTCTTGATGTCGTCCTCGGTCAGTGTATCCTCGGTGGATGCATCCTTGACCTTCGGCTCCGCCATCTTCGCGACCATCGCCTCCGCCACCTTCTCTGGTAGCGCTTGGATCTGGTCGTTCAGATCACGGATGACATCGGAGAGTGTTTTGATCGCTTCTTCCATAGCAGCCTCCGATGGTTCTGTGTTGATAATCGTACCAGTAGTGTTCAATGGGTTGCTGCCGGTCGTTGTTGTGAATGCACCAGGGTCGTTGATCGTGCCGGTGCTGTTTAAGCTCACGGCGACAGATGACAACTCCCTGTGGATACTCGCAACCAGATCCTTCGGCAACCATAAAGCGACCTTGTCCCCTTCTGGGTCGCGGTCGAGAATGCGCTCTGCCCATGCTTTCATCGGCATCAGGTCGATACCGGCAGCGCTCGCAGCTTCGAGTGCCTCCGGGTTAGATGGAACTGGGACCACACTGTGTTCGAGCAGCTCCTGCTCGTGGAAGTCGTAACCCTTGTGCTCGTCGTTGTAGACGTATTGCTTCGGCTTGAAACCGACCGAGGTGGCGCGGAGGAACTTGCCACGGATCAGTTCATACACCATATATCCGAACGGGTGAACATCTTTCGGTGTGAAGCGATCCACAGCCAGTAGCTGCCCATCCTCAATCCCGACCTGCGTGGCGCGGCCGATTGGCAGTGATCTGTAGTCGTGGCCGAAGAGCACGACCGGGTTCTTCTTATAATTTTCCAGGTCCCAGCCGTCGATACTGATGATGTCGTCATCACGATCTATCACTTCGGTGGAGATGACGAACTTGATGTCGTGCATCCCGGTGTCCGGGTCTGGTTCTTTGCTGAGGGTGATCAATGGAGTCTGGAATTTGATGAGACCAGGAACCTCTGGTAGTACATCGCCAGGCGGCAGCTTGCCGACCCTCCGAATCCAATCATCGCGAGTCAGCAAGTTACGCTCTGTATCTTTCATCGTCTGTCCTCCCTACTATCTAACCACGTTCAGCGCTTCTACACAATGACAATGCACATGCGCTTCGTTTGGGCTGTTGACCGCGCCGATGCTCGTCTGCCACGGTTCGTTGAGACCTGTCTCTACTCCGTCCATCGGGTTGCATATCTTACAAACGCGATCACCACTGGTAGTTATCCACACTCGTTTGGTGGTGGCTGGGTCAAGGTAGCCCTCACCAACAGCCTGGTCCCACAACATCTCCTGACCCTGGTTGCCAGCCGTTACTAACTCGTTCTCTGCGATCACCTTGGCCCGGTACTTGATCTTCTTCTCGGTCCAGTCGGCAACGAATCGGTCGACCTCGGCTTGGCTAGCTCCACCTTCGATCATCGCGTCGACCAGGCGCTTTCGCTGAGCCATCATCTCATCGGTCAGGCCGATCATCTCTTTTATACTCTTCGCCGCCTCCTGTGGAGTGAGGCCTAGTTCGTACGCCTGGTGGAGAGCGGCGCGTATCGCCTCCCTCGTACCAGGCGTGATGTCAACAACCATCTGTGCGCCATAAGCTTCGAGAAACGACACTGCCTCCGGGTTGGTGAGGGCAAAAGCGACCGACTCGCCAAGTGCGTTGCCCAATGCAGTGGCCGATGCCTCGCCTGCGGCAACCACCGCCTCTTTCAGTGTCTGTACAGCCGACTCCATCGAGGCGGCGACGTCTGCCTCGCTGATCAGCGCCATGGCTCCCTCGATGTCGCCAGCGTCGAATAACTGCGCCAGCTTCGCCAGGTCAAGGTCGTTGCGCAGTTGAACGAAGGCCTGGATGACGTCGCGCTCCATCTGCTCCGTGAGTAGTAATGCCTGGTTAACTGGACCCTGGCCACCGATGGCCTTGGTCCGGCGCACCATGGCGTTGACCTGATCAAGCTTCGAAGGTACCGAGTCGGCGTCCCTTACCGCCTCCATTACCTCGCACCCGCACGGCAGCTGCGCTGGCCCGTCCTTCGCCGGTAGGACAGGGAAAGGAACCTCACGTGCGGCCAGTGAAGCCAGCGTCGTCGGGTCGACAGTTGGCGTGAGGTTCGCTACGACCTTGACATTGAACGGCAGTACGTAGACATCGTCGGCTTCGTCGTACTCGACACCGGCCTGCTTCTTCCAGTCACTGACCTTGAAGACAGCCGGGTTTGCTTTCATGACGGAGAGCTGATATTCCTTGTCCTCGGCGACCGGCGACTTATAAGCTAGGATGAGCCGGTCGTCGTACATCGGCGCAAGCTGCCACTGAAGGAACGACCGCTGCAGCTCCAACCTCGGGGTGATGACCCAGCGCGACCACAGGTAGTCTGCTGCATCAATCGTTGACCGGTTGCTGTTCTCGATGATACCTAGGATCTCTGGCGGCATGCCGATTCCGTGCACAATGATGTCGCGTTCCCAAGCTCGCAGCGCACCAAGTTCCATGTCGGAGAACTTCTGGCTGATCTGGTGGACGTCGACCTTGCGAGCGATAAAGAACGGTTTATGCGCCCTCATGAAGCCGCGCAGGTTCTGAATCCAAGTGGTCTCCATCCTGGTGGTGTCTGACTCGCTCATACCCTCCCCGGTGATGAGGAGGTCTGGTCGTGCCTTATTTAGGAACCACGACTTGACGTGCTGTGCTGCGTACTCATCAGTGTCGATCTCGTCACCGAAGGCGCGGAAGATGCCACTGCCCCTGCCGTACGGGTTGACCGGGTTCGGAGTCACGAATCGGAGTATCGCCTGTTCTGGGAACTTGCCACGCCATGACGGTGTCTGCACCTCCCACCACGGCTCGTCCGGACTTGGCATGCTGGTTATCCAGGTGGACGGCAGTAGCCAGAACCGCTCCGGTATGAACGCTCCCCCGCTTGTCATGTTCTCTGGCCCAAGCAACCAGAACGCCTCGCCAGTAAGGTCGAGACTGATCTGCGTTTGCGACCGGCCCACTGAACCTGGGAACAGTGGATTCGAGTAGTTGAGCAGTCGCAACATCGGGTGATCTGGTATCGGCACCAACTCGCCATCGAAGTTATCAATCTCGCCCAGCTTCATCTCTCGATTTGAGAGTCCCTTGGCCTGGATGCCTGCGTTGCGCACGAACTTACCGCTTCTGTTCTGCAGGCCATATAACTGCCAGCTGGTTGAGCCTACGGCGTCGCTGATCTTCGACTCCACCGCACGGACCCAGGGAGAGCGGCTATATGCGTTCAGCATGCCGCTGATGCCTCGATATGCCGCTGTCTTCGTGTGACCCGGCATAATCTTTGCTATCGTGCCTCGCTCTTCCTCACTCATATTACCTGCCAGTTTGGTCGCCAGCCGGAGGCGTTTCAGTAAGCCCATCTTTTTATTCATAACGCCTCCTGTTGCGCAGACATCTCATGTTACCACGAGGTCGCCATTGATGCCTGCTTTGGCAGTGATGACGACAGCCAGTGTCTTGTTCTTCGTGATGTCCTGGAACAGCCTGTACCTGCCCTTCTCAATCGTCCTTCGGTACCCCTGTACATCTGTCATTTGGATATCAAAGAAGAACTTGCCTGGCTCCGTAGTTCCTGGCACCGGAAACATGACTCGTCCAGTCGATCCGTCCCCGACGATGACGCCATCCGATTGGAACACTTGATTAGTGACGTTTATCGGATTGGCCGTCTCATTCACAGTTAGGACAAACACGTTCCCGTCTATCGGCATCACAGATCCATCCTCCCTAAGAACGGTCGCGTAGATCGGGTAGGTGTCGTTCCGATATCTTGCTATGTCGCCCATATCATCCTCCTGGTCATGTCAACGGCCCGAAATCGACACCGGCAGCCTCGTCGAACACGACGCTTATTGCGTCTGACTCGTCGAACACGACGCTTATTGCGTCTGACTCGTCGTCGACCTTTGCATAGATGTCGCCATTGTAATATTGTGATGTGTGGCCTGTCAAGATAGACTGTGCCGCTACAGTACCAGCGAGTGGCCATGCCCCAAGCGGCATCCACCTCAGGCTCCCAACTAGGGTAGACTGTGCCTCGATATTCCCGATCAGCACCTGCTGCAGCGTGAGATGAGCGGTTAGGTCTGCTTCAGCTTCGATCGCCCCAACCAACGCAAGCTTCTGCGTTAGTTCGCCAGCCATGGTAGATGCTGCAGTGATGCCTCCGGCTAACGGCCAGACGGCTTCGATCTTAACAAGGTCGCCGGTCAAGGTCGACTGCGCCGTGATGACACCAGCAAGTGGTCGATTTCCTCTAAGATCTCCGACCAGCGTGCTCTGCGCTTGGACTGCACCAGCAAGCCTTAATGTAGCCGTCAGCGTCCCATTGATTGACGACTGGGCAGAGATGGCACCGGCAAGCTCTCGGACGACTTGCAGATCGCCGGCGAGCGTTGAAGTAGCGTTGACTGCGCCATCGAGAACCCACGACGCCTCTGCAACTATGAGATCGCCGGTTAGCGTCGAGGCGGCAGCTACCGATCCAGCAAGTTTACGGATAACCTTGAGGTCGCCAGATACAGTTGACTGTGCGGCGATGGTGCCGACCATCTTCTGCGTCGTGGTCAACGAACCAGTGAGGGTAGACACGGCGTCGATGGAGCCAGTCAGCGGCCACGCTGCATCTTCGAGAACCAGCTGCCCATAAAGCGTAGACTGCGCTGTTATCTGACCGGCCAGTTGGCGTTTGGCAGTGAGCGTTCCAGCAATGGTGGAGGTAGCGTCTATGCTTCCCTCCAACGACCACACCGCATGCACTGTAACGAGATCGCCGGTAAGCACACTCTGTGCCGCGATCTGCCCTGCCAGCTCTCGCTCTGGTTTCAGATCACCGCTTAGAGTTGACTGTGCCGAGATCTGCCCGACCATCTTCTTCGTAGGTTTTAGATCGCCTACGAGCGTAGCCTGCGCCGCGATGTCTCCACCTAACGGCCACGCTGCATCGTCGAGTACCAACTGCCCATACAGAATGGATTGTGCCGCGATCTGCCCGACGAGCCGCTGTTCAAGGGTCAGCGTTCCGGCGACCGAAGACTGCGCTGCGATGGCTCCACTCAATTCTCGGCTGACGAGAAGATCACCAGTGAGGTCTGACAACGCAGCGATCTGTCCAGACAACTCTCGGCCGACTTTGAGATCACCGCTGACGGATGACTGTGCCGAGATACTTCCAGCCAACTCGCGTAATGGTTTGAGATCGCCAGCCAGTGAGGATTGCGCTGCGATCGTTCCGTCAAGAATCTGGGTAGCCTGAGTGATGACTAGATCGCCAACAAGTGAGGACTTGGCCTCGATTGCTCCCGCTACCTTTTGATTCAGCGTGAGCGTCCCGCTCACCGTCGAGGTCGCATCGATGCTACCAGCCAATGACCATGACGCCTCGACCATTGCGAGGTCGCCTATGACAGAGGAGACCGCTTCAATTGCTCCGGCCAATTGACGCGTCACCCTGAGATCAGCGGTGACGGTTGATGTTGCGTCGATACTCCCAGCGAGAACGTGCTGAGCCTCTACGATTACGAGATCACCGATGAGTGTTGACTGTGCCTCTATCGCGCCAGCAATTTTCTGATCAAGGGCGAGCGTTCCACTAAGGGCTGAAGTCGCAGCTACGCTCCCCTGCAATGACCACGACGCCTCCACTTGTGTGAGATCGCCAACGACAGAGGAAACCGCCGCGACCGATCCAGATAATTTCCTGGTTGCTTTGAGATCAGCTGTGGCCGTCGATGCTGCTGCAATAGATCCCTGGAGGCTCCATGAGGCTTGAATGATTTCGAGATTGCCCGTCACCGTTGACTGTGCCGCGACCGACCCGACGAGTGCCTGAGTCAAGACGAGCGTACCGACCGCTGCCGCTTGCGCGAAGATCGAACCGGCCAGCTTCCGTCGAGGCTTCACATCTCCAGCTACCGTCGAGGTGGCTGCGATAGCACCGGCAAGCAAGTGGATCTGTTGCGGTGCGCCAAGGTTGCCAGTCACCGTTGACGTGGCGTCGATAGACCCAGCAAGTTTCCGCGTGACGTCGAGGTCGCCCGTCACCGTCGAAGCTGCCGCAACCGTACCGGCCAGCTTCACGTCTCGCTTGAGATCCCCGGTGACTGTCGACTGTGCGGCGATGGTTCCGGCGAGACCCCACGTCGTTGCGGTAGCCGGGAC
>Ga0307379_10003615_pt1 | contig 22385 bp, 28 predicted proteins | sample UN2MG_FD_202237 | JGI IMG/M metagenome (GOLD analysis project Ga0307379, IMG submission 202237) | Soil microbial communities from Risofladan, Vaasa, Finland - UN-2 | ecosystem: Environmental > Terrestrial > Soil > Coastal area > Acid sulfate soil | place: Finland: Risofladan, Vaasa | collected... | reverse complement strand
GCGTGTTCAAGCTGAACGCGGCCACCGGCCCGCTCAAGCTGATCGCGCACATCGAGAAGGGGGCAAATGACACGCCGGGCGAGATCCGGATCAACCACCTGGCGGTTCGGGCGACCGATCTGGCCGCGTGAGATTGAAGAAGGGATCGGGGGTTAGGGATTGGGGATTCCGACCCTGAACGCTGACCCCTGACCCCTGACTCCTGGCCTTACGAGTCACCGGAGGCGGAGGACTGGCGATGGCTTCCGAGTTCGACGCCGACTGCGCCGTGGTGCAAGAGGACTATTTCGCCGTCTACGGCGTGACGGTGACCCTCCGCCGGGGAGACCAGAGCCAGGCGATGACGGCGATTTCGGAGGCCGATTCGTGGGAGGTCGAGAGCGACGACGGCGGGACGGTCGAGTTCGCCACCCGCAATTACCTGATCCTGGCGGCGGATTTTCTGCTGGGCGGCGAGCCGACCGAGCCCCAGCGGGGCGACCTGATCGATGAAACCATCGGCGGCCAGGCGGCGACATGCGAGCTGCTGACCCACCAGGGCCAGCCCTGTTGGTCGAGGGTCGGCCCGGATAGCGACTGCTTTTACCTCCGAACCAAGCGGGTGGACTGACCCCTGACCCCTGACCCCTGACTATGAATACCCATGAACTCTATGGCCCGTCCACCCAGATCGCGGTCACGCTGGCCGGGCTGACCGACACCTCGAAGCGGCAGGCGACGGCCGTCCAAAACGACACGCTCGGCCACTGCGACGCCCTGGTCGGCGGAAAGATCAAGACGGGGACCGGCTCCGGCGCCGGCGACTATATCGATGTCTACGCCGCCGCCTCGGTGGATGATGGGGTGACGTTCTCTGGCGATTGCTCTGGCAGCGATGCGGCCTACGCGGACGTCGCCGAGAACCTTGTTTTCCTTGGGCGGATCGCCACGGCCACGCAAAGCACCAGCTACGAGTTCGGCCCGTGGTCGATCGCCGCGGCCTTTGGAGGCGTCCTCCCGAAGCGGTGGACGCTGGTGTTCGACAACGAATCTGATTCGACCCTCTCGGCGACGGCCGCCGATCACGCGGTCTATTACCAGGGCGTCGGCTACGGCCAGTGAGGTGATGGATGCGCGCGAAGCCGCCACAACTGGTCCGCGTGAGGCCGCCCTGGTCGGCCGGCCTGGTCGGGGCCTGGCTGCTGGGCGAAGGCTCGGGGCCGACGGTCCGCGACTGGAGCGGCTACGGCAGCCAGGGGGCGATCACCGCGGCCGACATCGCCACGATCTGGGGCGTTTCGCCCTACGGCCGGGCGACCACCCTGGACGGCGCGAACGATTCCATCAGCATCACCGACGGACCGCACCTCCAAATTGCCGGCAGCCTGACGATGCTGGCGTTGATCTGCCCCAGTGCGTTCGACGTAAACCGTTACCTGATCTCGAAATACGCCTGCTCGATCTACACGACGGCCGCCGGCGTAACGATATTCGAGACGAGAAAGGCTGACAACCTCGGCTGGGATTCCAACGCGAGCGGCCCCTCGCTCTCACTGGGCGCATGGGCGGTCCTGATCGGGGTCTTCGACGCCGGCGCCGGAACGAAACGGCTCTGGGTCAACGGGATCGCGGGCACGGCCGTGGCCAAGACCGACGGCGGCTGCGGTGCGATGACCAGTTTTGCCTGGGCCCTCGGCCGGAATCTCGGCGTCGCCGGCCGGTTCGCCGGCCAGATGGGCCTGGGCGCGATCTGGAGCCGGGCGATGGTTCCCGCCGAGATCCTCCGCCTGACCGCCGACCCGTTCCTGCCCTTCCGCCTTCTGAACCGCCTTGGGGAGTTCTGACATGCGGATCCCCAAAGGCTATGCCGGCAAGCTCCCGATCGGCCCGTTCAGTGATAAGACGGACGGGACGACGCCCGAGACGGGGATCACGCTGGGCGCGGCCGACGTGGCCCGGGCGATCAAGTACAGCCCGACGTCCGCCACCGACATTTCGGGCTACACGTGGGTCGGCGTGACCGGCGCGCCGGGCTGGTACTTTTTGACCTGCGATGCCTCGCTGACCAACACCGAGGGCTTTCTGAAGATCATCGTCCAGGACGACGACGTGTGCCGGCCGGTGGTCTGCAATTTCGAGGTGGTTCACGCCAAGGCGTTCAATTCGCTGGTTGACGACACGGATCAGTTGGAAGTCGACGTCGTGCAGTGGCGGGGTTCCCAGCCCGCGGTCCTGGCGGACACAGACAAAATCCCGGCCAGCATCCAGCACGACGCCGACAGCACGCTTCTTGCGGCGATCCGCACGCGGCTGGGGATCAAGCCGACCGACGCGGCGGTGTTCGTGACTCAGGGAACCACGGACACGGAGCGGGGCGACAATCTGGCCACCGCCTTGACGGCGGCCAAGGCCCTTACCCCTTCGGCCAGCAATCCGGTGACTGTCTGGGCTCCCGATGGACGTTACAAACGGACTGCCACTCTGGATTGGGACACGGCGTACATCCACCTGAAGGCGATCACACCGAAGCCGTGGGGACGGCGGCGAGTCACCGATAACGACAAGAGCGACGGCACTACGTTGCTGTCCGAGTGCCGGTCGACCTCGGTAGAAATCTACTCGGAGACGGCAGACGTCACCACCTTCGAGCAGTCGGCCGACAACGTACATTTCGACGGAATCAGCTTCAGCCAGGTTTCCGGCAGTGCCTCGGGAACTTACCACGCCTTCTATTGTTCCGTGGCCAGCAACGCGGGCTCGCGGTACGACAACTGCTATGCGTGGCATCGTGCTCCCTTGAAGGAAAACACCAAGGGTTCGGCCCGTCGATACCCATGGGCCTTTATCCAGGATTGCGATGGCGTATGGGAGTCATGCGGCGGAAACGCCTACGGCTGGCGGTTCGGATGGGACGCCGGGGACGCCGGTCAGTTCAAGGCCCGCATGAACGATATGGAGGGTGGACGCGGGGCATTCATTGGGGATTTTGCCACCGGCTCGGAGGGAACGCATAAGGCCACGGGATGCGACGTGCGAAACTCCAAGTGCATCGGCCAATGGAACGGCAGCGGCAACGGAGACCACGGCTTCTCGGGTTGCACGAATTTCGGAGCCCAGATCGACGCGACCTGCTACTTCGAGAGTATCTATGCAGGCCATAACAGTCTTGGTGTTGGGGCCCTGAATGCAGCCAAGCTTCGCAACTGCCACGTTGGGAATTATGGTTGTGGCGGAACCGCCGTAACCGGATACAAAGGATACTTTGTAGGTGAAGCCGACGATTCAACTGCTGGAATCGGTGGATTCGGCGGCCGGGCACCGGGCGTGAGTGATGCCAACTCGGGCAGCCTGAAGGGCCGGATCAGTTTTTGCGTCAGCTCCGGTGCGGGCCAGTCCTGGCTTTGCGAAGGTGCCGTGATCGACCGCTGCCTGCTTGAACAGAAGACGCTTGACCGGCATTGCGTCACCCTGTTGGATTCGCTCAGCAAAATCACCAACAGCACGCTGTTGGTGGTCGAGGGCGGGCTTGGCGTTCCGATCTATGCCGCGACTCCACAATCCGTCTGCGCGGCCGGCAACGTCTATAACAACCACGACGTAACTGCTGATGGTTTGAGCAGTCTCGTCACGAACGCGGCCTGCGGATCGCCGACGGATAACCTGACCGTCCTGCCCTATACCTCGAGCATCGCCGGCGACGGGAGTCTGCTGGCCCGGCCGTTGACCGTCTGGCAAAAGGCCAAGGGCGTCTGGACCATCGCCCTGTTCGACGCGGAAGGTGAGCCGGTCAACCTGTTCGGCCATGATCTGGCCTTTGTCGCCTGGCTCGAATCGAACCCGGCCACCGCGGTGATCGAGCTGAAGAACTACAACACGAAGACCGACCTCACGATCGGCGGCGGCGACAACAACCAGGTGACGATCACCTGCCCCGATACCGACACGGCGACCGCCCGGGTTCTCCAGTGGCTGCTGCGGGACATGACCGACGACGCCTCGCTGGCCCGCGGCAAGCTGACCATCCACGCCGCGGCCGACGCCCCGGCCGTGGCTTAATGATGAAGGATGAATGAGGAAGGATGAACGGAAGAGGCCATGCTGATTGACCTGTTAGACGCCGTCGCCGAGGAGCTGAACAATACACAGTTCAGCCAGGTCTTTACCGCGGAGCGGGCCTACCTCCCGCGGTGGAAGCTCAAGGACTCGCGCACGATCGAGGCCAAGGTTTGCCTCAAGGGGATCGAGCAGATCCCGGCGGACCGCGGGCGGACCGAATTGGGCGTGGACGTCTGGGTGGCGCTCGCCAAGCATGTCCCCGGGACCGGAGCGAGCGAGGCGCTGAAGCTGGCCGACCAACAGACGAAGCTGGACGCCCTGATCTATCTGATCGAGGAGATCCAGCAGCATTTTCGTCCGCCCCGCCAACTGGCCGCCTGCGAAGCCGCCAACTGCGTGGCGGTGGAAGCGGCTCCGGTCTACGACCCCGAGCAGCTCGAGACGAAGGACCTGTTTTTTTCTCTGACGACCCTCAGCTTCATCGTCTACCAAGCGAGCCTCGACTGATGATCGGCTACCGCGTCAACGTGCAAAAGACGTTCTTCGACTCGCCCGCCGTGATCGGCGCGATGGACAAGGCGACCCGCCGGGTCCTATCGCGGTTCGGGGCCTACGTCCGCCGGACCGCTCAGAAGAGCATCGTCAAACGGAAGAAGGCATCGGAGCCGGGTCAGCCGCCCAGCAGCCACACGGGCCTGTTGAAGCGATTCATCTACTTTGCCTACGAGCCCAACACCCGCAACGTCGTGATCGGCCCGGTCCGGCTGGCCAAGAGCACGGGGGAGGCCCCGTCCGTTCTCGAACACGGAGGGACACTCGGTAGGCGCCGGAATCCGCGGCGGCGCACCCGAGTCCTCGGCGGGGCGGGAGAAATCCGAATCGGCGGCCCTGCGTCGGTGAATACAAAAAAAGCCAACGGAATCCACGGCAAGGTGCGGGTCACCTATGGAATTCTCAAAACCCAAGACCAGGTCGCCCGGGCCAACCGCCTGAACGAAGAGATCTACGGGCCGATGACGATCGGCGGCAAAGGGCCGATCCTGGCCCGGCCCTACATGCACCCTGCCTTTCAAAAGGAAAAGCCCAAGTTGCCCCAAATGTGGCGGGACAGCCTCAGCAAGGGCGCCTGGAGCGGGGCCGCTTATGAACGCGCGAAAGGACGATAAGCACCATCGTTAGTGTGAAGTAACCAAATCGACAATCCGCCCGGGCGGGCCTCCGGCTGATCACCGGTGGTGCCTCCCAAACATTTTCAAGAAAAAGGCCGCGTGGGGCCACGCACTTGCGCGGCCTTTTTTCGTGCGCGGGCCGCCCGGCGGTTGTCTCAACACGAGGAGCAAGAAACATGCCCGAAGGGATCAAGATGGGAATCGCCGGCAAGCTGTACTACGGCATAGCCGGCGCCGAGGGCACTACGGAGGTGAAGTGCCGTGACCTGAGCTACACGATTGGGGCGACCCGCGGCGAGGTCAACAGCCGCGGCTCGATCTTTGAACTCTCGAAGGTGGCCATGATCAAAATCGGCCTCGAGTTCGAGCTAAACAACGACGTGGACAACGTCGTGTTGACGGCCCTGAAGGCCGCGGCGATCGCCGGCACGCCGGTCGCGTTCCGCACGAAAGATTACGCCAGCGGCTGGGGCATCGATGGAGACTTCAACATCGAGATGGCGAAGGCTGAGCCGCTTCAAGGTGCCCAAACGGTTCGGATCACGGCCGAGCCCGATGCGGGCGACGGAACCCATATCGTCTGGTTCCATTAAGGCGGCCCGCCGACTTGGAAAGGAAAGTGCCATGTCCATCGAAATCGGCATCGACGGGAAGTTGTATTTCGGCCCGGCCGGCTCGATAGCCCCGGTCGAAATCACGAGTTGCCGCGGTCTACACTTCGTCGTGCGACAGGGCGCCCATCCGGGCGAAGGCAACTTGACCATCGTCTGGGAAATGGACGTGCAAGATTGTCAATTTGAGGTTCTGAAGACGGTCACCGCGGGGGATTTCAAGGTCCGGATCTCCGACGGCCCCGCGCCCCGATTTACCGCGGAGCCCTATTTCGACGGGCCCCGCATTCCCAAGTTTTCCTGACTGCAAGCAAATCCCAAATCTGAAAGGATAAGACATGCCCACGGGAACCATTTCGATCACGGCCGCGGTGGCCGGGATCTCGATCCAATCGACGATCTCGCGGACCGGCGGCGGGCAGGAGGCCCACGAGGTTTCGCTGCCGGCCGGCCAGGCCGGGACCCTGACCACGCGGACCGACGACGACACGGGCGAGGTGACCCTGACCGCCACGCCCGCGGTCGAGCAGAACGACATCGTTGACGTGTACTGGGCCGGCGGCAAGCGGGTCGGCATGACGGTGGGAATCGTCGTCGGCAACGCCGTGCCGATCGATGGCGGGGCCGGCGACGTGCTCCCGACGGAAGATGACGCGGTCATCGTCACCGAGCGGGTCCAGGTCGATGACATCGAGTTCGACGGCGACTCGATCAAGCTGCTGGTCATCGGGTGCAGCCAGCGGGCCTCGATCGACTTCGAGGAATCGGGCCCGGCCAGCATCGCGGTCTTCGAGATCACGGCGGCCAATGAGGAGTATCACTGGGCCGACGAGCAGGGGGTCTCGAATCCGCTTACCGGCAACCCGGTGATCCAGGCCCAGTGCAGCAACGGCTCGACGACGGCGGCCACACTGAAGCTGGGCGTGATCCTGGCCACGTAACCCCCGGTGATTCCCTGGGGCAAACGAAAGGAACGCCATGAAAGCCTTCCAAGACGAGCACGGCACCCAATGGGAGCTGTCGTTGACCATCGGCGCCGCCCAGCGGGTCCGCGATCTGCTGGGGGTCGATCTGCTGGAGCCGCTGGAGCCGCGGCAGAAGCCCAAAGCCAGGGCGGGCCGATCGCGCAAGGCCAGGGCGGCGCCCGGGCCCGCGCTGATGACGGAGTTGGAGCTGGACATGCCGCTGCTCTGTGCGGTGATCCACGTCCTCCTAAAGCCGCAGATCGAGAAGGCGGGCCTGGGCGACGAAGATTTTGCCGATCGCCTGGATGGTGTCACGCTCCGGCGGGCCCACGACGCCTTTTTCAGCGAGTGGCACGATTTTTTCCTCCATACCGGCCGCCTGGAGATTTCGGAGCTGATGCAGAAGCAGACGGAGTATATCCAGCAGGTGACGCAGGCGGCCGTGGAAAAGCTGACCGGGCCCGAGCTGGCGGAGACGGTGAAGGCGAAGATCGACAAGACCCTTGGGAAGTCGTTTGGCGACTTGCGGGAATCGCTGGACGCGATCCCCGACCACTGACGCTCCGCGAGCTGACCTGGGCGGCCGAGGGCCGGCAGATGGCCGAGATGAACTACCTGCTGGCCTCCCTGGTTGGCACGCCCATGCTTGGACGGGCGTCGCGCCCCGCCGTGGAACCCTATAACCCCGAGCTCCTGAAACAGATTGTCGCCGGCGGCAAGTGTTCTTTCTAATCCCCAATCCCTAATCCCCAATCCCTGATTCCATCATGCCCACAGGCGCAGGAGTCCGATCCGGCCGGGCGTACGTCGAGCTGTACGCCGACCGCAGCAAGCTCCAGGCCGGGCTCCGCGGGGCATCGCAAGACCTCCGCCAATGGTCCTCTTCGGTGCTTAGAGCCGGCACGATGCTGGCCGCGGCGTTCGCCGCCAGCGCCAAGGTCTTCGCCTCGTATGAAACGGCCATGGCCAACGTGTCAACGATGGTCGACGACACGGTTGCCCACATGGCCCGGTTTGAGCGGGGCGTCGCGGAAATGGCGATTACCTTCGGCGAATCGACCGGCACACTGGCGGCCGGCCTCTATGACATCCTCTCCGCTTCGGTTGCCCCCGAAAAGGCCCTGAAGGTCCTCGAATCCTCGGCCAAGGCGGCCAAGGCCGGGATCACCGATACCGGCGTGGCCGCCGATGCGATCACGACAATCCTGAACGTTTACGGTCTGGAGGCCGAGCGGGCGGGCGACGTCTCCGACTGGCTGTTCGGAATCGTCAAACGGGGCAAGATCACCTTCGCACAGCTTGCCCCGAACATCGGGAAGGTCGCCACGCTGGCCGCTACTGCGAATCTCAGCATGGAAGAGCTGGGCGCCATGATCGCCGTTCTGACCCGCAACGGCGTGGACGCCGAAAGCTCGATGACGGCCATCTCGGCGATTATCTCGGCCTTCTTAAAACCCGAGGGCGAAGCGGCGGTCTTGGCACACGATCTCGGTTTTGAGCTCAATTCTCTGACGCTGCAAAGCGAAAAGCTATACGGCGTCTTCCAACGCATCGGCAGCCTGCCTCCGGAAGCGATCGCCAAGCTGTTTCCCAACATCCGAGCAATCAAGGGGCTCCTACCCGCGCTGAACAATATGGCCGGCTTTTCGGACGACCTGGCGATCATGGCCAACCGGGCCGGGATGACCGAAACGGCCTATCGGAAGATGGCCCACACGATGGGGATCGGATTCGCAAAGGCCAGGGAATCGGTTCTCGCGGCCATGCGGGCGATCGGCGGCGCCTTGGCCCCGGCGCTAAAGGATCTGTTCACTGACATCGGCGACGTCACCAAGTCCTTTGCCGGATGGATCGAGCGAAACGAGGCATTGGTTGTAGGGCTGGCCAAAGTGACGGCCGGACTCTTGGCTTTGGGAATCGCACTCAAAGCCCTCAGCCTCTTGGCGAGCGTCCTGAATCCGTTGGGTCTGATAATCACGGCGGCCGCCGCAACGATCGTCGGGCTGGAGATCGCGTTTACTCACGCATCCCGAAAGGCACTGAAGTTTGCGGACGACGTGCGGGCGGCCGCGGCCGCAGCCAAGGATCTGGCAAACGCCGATCAGGCTCTCTTCAACGAATTGAGCGAACTGGCGAAGAAACAGTCCCTGACGAACGATGAACAAAAGCGGGCTCAGTCAATCATCTCGACGCTGACCAGCCGCTATGGCCAATTCGGCGTGGAGCTGGATCTCGTAACTGGGAAACTGACCCTCGCCGCCGATAGTCTCGAACGATTTCAACGGTTGCAGGCGCAGGCGCAAATCCGCCAGACCAGGGTGCGGGTAGCGGAACTTCGACGGCAAATCAAGGAGATCGAGGAGGTCATGGAAGACCGGCTGTTCGACGACTTGCTCGCCGCCTTCGAGGAATTCTATTTCTCGGCAGGGACGAAGCGAGAACAGGCCTGGCGGGCCCTGAAGGCCGAGCTGATGGAGCAGCTCAAGACGATCCGAGAGTTAGAGGGGGCCGTTTCCGGGAAAAGGGCAGCGGCGGCCGGTGCAGGCGTTCCGGCGGCAGAAGCGGTGCCAGCGCCAAATCTTGGAGCCGGAGCTGCTGACGAACGCTTGGAGGAAATGTGGGAACAAAGGCACCGCAGGGCAATGCAGCTCGAAGATGATTTGGAGAAACAAAGGCGGGCCGCCGCCGACAAGGAATGGGAAGAGGAGTTCCGGCGGATCGGAGCGTTGGCGGCCCTGGAAAAGGAAACGATGCGGGAAAACGCCCGCCTGCGGATCGAGGCCACCATGAAAGGCGCCGCCAAGCAAAAGGCGCTGCTCGATCTCGAACGCAAATGGGCGCTGGAGCGGGCCGCACAACTCGGGATGGAAGCATCCCTCGTCGAGGATCAGTTCAAGTGGCGGGCCGCCCTCATTAACGCCGACACGGACGTCTCCAAGCGAATTGCCGGCACGTTCTCCGCGACGGCCGCCGGGGGCATGGGGATGGGGAGCTGGCAGGGCAAGATGATCGAGGCGGCCAAGGACGCCAATCGGCAACGGGTCGAGGAGCTCCGCGAGCTCAAGGAAATCAATGATGAGTTGAAGCTGGTTTTGCGGTTCGCCCCGTGAAAGGGAATCACGATGGCTATTTTGTGGCATGAAGGTGTCCCGAGCCGATCCAGCGCGGAAAACCCGCGGTCGATCACGCTCAACTATCGGCTGACCGGGACGAATGACGACGTGTTCGCCCGGGCCTACGCGATCGCCTGCACGGCCGCGATGTACGACAGCCTGTTCCGGCAGGACGTCAAGCTGACCCCGATCGGCGAGAGCATCTGGCACATCGAAGTGACCTACGGGCCGCTCAAGAAGCCCGAGGTCGGCGACTTCAAGTGGGCCTTCGACACGGGCGGCCATACGGCACACATTACACAGAGCAAAGAGAGCATCTTCCGGAAAGCGGCCCCCGGCCTCCAGATCGAAGATCACAAGGGCGCTATCGGGAAGACCGATACCTGCGATGTGCAAGGGTGTGACATCGTGATCCCGTGCTTCCGCTGGACCGAGGACTGGGAACTCAACGCGGAGAGTGTGAGCTTTGCTTACGCGATGATACTGTACACTTTAACCGGCTCGGTGAACAATGCGGCCTTCCGGGATTTCGCCGCCGGCGAGGTGCTTTTTGAGGGGGCCGCGGGCAGCAGGTCCTCGAAGGACCCGGACATCGTTCAGTTGAGCTACCATTTCCGGGCCGAGGCCAATGCGGTCAACATCAAGGTGGGCGACATCGAGGGAATCACCAAGGACGGCCAGGATTACATGTGGATCGAATACCAGATGCAAAAAGGTCTGACGCGTCGCATCATGCCGCCCATCCAGATCAACGTCGAGCGGGTCTACCTGCGCAAGGACTTTTCCTTGCTTGGCATTGGCGTGGACTGATTCAGCATTCAGCATTCAACCATGGCTGGAACATTCGGGAAGATGTCGGGAGGTGATCCGCTTAGGATCTCCGCCACGGTCTGGAATGCCCTAATGGACATGCGCGCCTGGTGGCAGAGGCAACCGCGGTCCGGGGCCGGCGTCCTGCCGATGGAAGAGTCCTCGACGCTGATCCCGGTCAAGAACGGCAGCGGGCAAGACCTGGTGACCGGGCAGATCCTCGGCATTGACGGGCCCTTCTTTACGCCGACCGAAAACAACGATGAGTTCCGTTTCCATCCGGCCGTCGACGGTGTGGCGGCCGATCCCACGACGCACTGGGGGCGCTACGTCATCTTGAAGGGCCCGATCGCCAACGGCAAGATCGGGCCCTGCATGATCAGTGGCGTGGCGGCCGCGTTGATCTACGTCTACGAGACCTGCCACGAGTGGGCCGATGTCCATCCGAATCCTTCCGGCAACGAGGCGTACTACCTTGCCTCCGGCCAGTGCGGGGCCGCTCGAATCCTCTGGAAGGAATCGGGCACCGGCCTGGTCTGGGGAATTGTGCTCCTCTACGGGCCGGAAATGGTGCAGCGGTTCGAGCTGGCCGCCGATCTTGAGCAGGGTTCTTACGCCACGGCCTATCCGCTGAAGCCCGACGACACCCCGGACACCGATCCGGACCGCACCTTCACGGTCTACGACAAGCTCAACAAGCACTGGGGTTGGGGTCGGAGCGATGGGTACTATCGCGGGGCCTGGGGATACGCCAAGCGGTGCCTCGACTCCGAGCTCTGGGAGGTGTTGAACCTCGAGCAGCTCGCCCACCAGATTTGCGTCACGCTGACCGAGGACATGGACGAGACATCGCCCGGCGAAGCGACTTGCACCCTGGACGATTATTACCGGGGCACGACGCCGGCCCTGATCTATTACTCCGGCTCCGACCGCGGCGTTCTGAAGGTCTACGATCCGCAAGAGCTGTTTCCCCGCGCCCTAAGCGGGGCCAAGGCCAAGGCCACCTGGGACAACCGCAGCCATCAGTACCACCTGGTCGAGTCCCAGCAGATGGCCACGATCATCAAGTGTACGACCGACGGCTACACGCCGGCGGACAGCAACATCGCGATCCTCTCGACGATCGAGGTGATGCAGCCGATCACCGGCCAGTCTCCCGTGGACGGCAACGCCGGCCACGATCCGACCGTGATGGGGATCAATAACACGTTCGAGATGCCGATCCCGGGCGGCATGACGATGATCGCCGGGTGGAACGAGCAGACCGACGAGTGGGAAGTCCTCGAAATGCTCAACCTGTCGACGTGGTGCAAGACCCAGGCCGATTGGGCGGAAAACGGCGGCGACCCGCAGGTCTCGGTCAAGTGCTACAACCGCGGGACCGAGACGGTCTATGGCGATAGTTTTTACGTCAAGCTCCCCAGGACGATCGATGCTGATCCCATCGTTTTTCAAGACCATCTTCTCGTGGCCGAGCTGACCGACTCGGGCGAATGGCACTGTTCGAGCACGTATATGGACGGCTCGAAGATCGGTCATATCCGCTTCTGCAAGGCGACCGAGAAGATTCCCGAAGGCTGGCGGGAAATGGACGGGACCAACGAAACCTGGAACATGCAGGGCCGGACGTTGATCGGCCGCAACCAGGTGGACCAGTCTGGATGGAACGAAGACACGCCGGGCGACGCAGGCGGTTACAAATGGCACGGCGTGGGCGAGGGCTCGGAGAACAACCACGACGATCATCCGGACCATCGCCATGTGATCCCGGGCTCAACAAGCACGTACGCCTTCGACTCGACTAGCTTTTACGTCCACAGCGACGAGTTCACCGACGGCGCAATTGAAATGGATTCTATGACAGAGGCCGCCTTTGAACACAACGGGCCGTTCAACGATGAACAGGACACGGACAACCGGATGCCCTTCCGAGTGTGCATTATGATCGAGCGATACAAGTGACGCGAGGTGAAAGATGAAACCGACGACCCGCGATTACCAAGACGTCCGCGAAGAGATCCGCGACGCCGACCTGCTGTTGTTCCGGGCCAGCTCCTGGGCGGGCCGGCGGCTGTTGACGACGGCCGGCCGGTCGGCCTATTCCCACGCCGGCATGGCGGCCTGGTGGAAGGGCCGGCTGATGTGTTTGGAAACGCTGCAGTTCCGCGGCGGCCGGGCCGTGCTGCTGTCGAACGTGGTCAGCCGGTGGCCCGGGATCGTCGACGTGTACCGGGTCGAGCCCCACGCGAGCGAGTTCGACCCGGGCGCGGCGGTCCAGGCCATGATCGGGATCACGGGCCGGCCGTACGGCTGGGCCTCGCTGCTGCAAACCGCCTTCGTCCACCTGCCGGTGATCCGCATGTTCCGCCGACCTTCGCTGGATGATCAGAGCGGGAACGGGCTGCCCTATTGTTCGCAGGCCGTCTCGCGGGCGTACCGGGAGGGCGGTCTGGATCCCGTGCCGAATCTTGCCGACCGTTTCACCGAGCCCGGCGACCTCGGCCGCTCCCTCTGCTTCCGCTACCGCTTCACACTCCAGGACAATCCCCGCCCAAACTGAGCCCATCCAAGCCCACACGCCTCCCCACGCGGCCCGCCGAAGGAACCCGCTCCCATCCATCCCCTTTTGCGGCTGCGGGCCTCCCACGGGCGCCCACGGCCGAAACAGCCCTTAGCCGTGGAACCACCAGCCAGCCAGCCGGCCGACCAGGTAGAGGGCAAACCCCGCCGGCACGGCGACGAAAGCCGCTTGCCGGGCGGCCGAACCCCAACCCAGGAACAACCATGCGGCCAGCAGTCCGATCCCGCCGATCACGAGCAAGCCCCCGGCCGCCTGGATCGCCTTCCACACCTTGGCCGTCCGTTGCGTGGTGACCACGCGGCGAATCTCGACGATTCGATGCGCGGGGTCGGGCGGCAGGTTGGCAAAGGAGAACTGGCCCCCGCAGCTCGGACACTGGACTGCCTGACCGGCCAATTCCGCGGGACACTCGACCGGCGTCGCACAATGCGGACAGAAGTAAGCCGCCATGATCTATCCTTCTCTCATTCGATGCACTGGTGCCGAACCTGTCCCATCAGGAACGCGATCACGCCCAACGCATTGAGGAGCCATGCCTCGAAGGAAACCCAGGCTAGCGACCCGATCGCGGATCCCGCCAGCAAGAGGATCAACAGTATGTAGGCGATCAGCTTGACCATGTCACTCAATATACTCAACCGGGCGGCCGGCCGCAAATCGACCCCGCCAGGCCGCCTAAGCTTAGTCCTCGACCGGATGGCCCCCGGTCCGCTGTCCGGCTGGCAGCTCCCTCGGTTCTACGTCGGTATTCGGCCCGTACTCTTCTTGCATCCAGGCGCCATATCCCAGGGCGGAGACCAGCTCGTCAAACTCCTTTGCCGGCAGGGAAGCCCGTTCGATTCTCGCGTCGGCGTCGTCTCCCCTCCGGCCTCCGCGGACCTCGAGGACCCCGTCCTGAACCCGATACCAGATTCCCCGTCTCCCCGCCGGATCGTGCATCGACGCACACCTCCAGCCGGGCGTGAGAGTGACGTTATCGGTTGTCATCGTCATGATTCCTTTAACCATGGAACCACCAGCCGCCAATCCACGATTCACGCTCAGCGGCTGGGCGGGCCTGCTCTTATCGAAGGTTCTTCCGCGCTTTCCAAGGATCCCTATCAGCAGAAACCCTAAGGCCGATGAAACCAGCGAAAAAGACCAAGCCCCCGACCAAAAAGCCGCCCACAATACCGAAAGCGGCGACGACTTCACAGCGATAGACAAGCAGGTAATCGACCGAATCGGGAATCGTTCTTAGGAGGCCAGCAAACAAGAAGAACAAGCAGAGACTGCCAAACATCATGACCGCGCCGCCGTTTTCGAGCTGTTTCCAGACATTACCGGTCACCTTCCGGCGTGGGGCTGGCAAGACAGCCCGCGGCGCCGGATCGACCGAGGCCGTGAAGACGCTATTGCAGAACCGGCATCTCACAGGTTTGCCGATCAGGTCGGCCGGACAATCGACGCGCCTCTCGCAGTATGGGTCTAGACAAATCACCTCAGGCATGCTGCACCCCTTTCGTTGAGTCCATCCTAGTCGGCCGGCGCGCGGGTTGCAAATCTCCCCCGCCAGGCCGCGAGATTTTGCGCAGGACCCGTGTCAAGACCCTGCCGCCCATGAATCGACCCGGTCGGCCAATCGTTGCGCCACGGGCCTCAGACGGGCCCAGGAGGTCCCACCCCACAATACTCCCCCAAAAGAGCGGACCACCGGACTGTCGAACCGTTGTCTGGGAGAGCTAGGAAAGCTAGGGGGCGTAGCTCAAATGGTTAGAGTTCTGGTGACGTTGTCGACGTCGACGTCATAGTTAAGTCAGAGTCAAGAAAGGTTGTTTGGGGTTGAGTTTGGGGGATCATCCGGGGTTTCCCCTCCCTATTGTCGTCGGACCGAACGCCGCCGAACGCCGCCGAACACGACCGAACACCGCCGAACACCGCCGAACACGACCGAACGCCGCCGAACGCCGCCGAACAGGACCGAACGCGACCGAACGCCCAGAAGGCCGACCAGCTCAAGAGCCACTCGGATCGGCCGATCACCACTGTCGATCCAGAGGTTGCCGGTTCGAGTCCGGTCGCCCTCGCTGAGAATCGTGCTGAGTTCACCGGATCGCTACTCCGGTGAACTCGACCCAGATAACCAAAAGCCCCCGGGAGCGACGCGAGGCTCCGGCGGTCGTGAGGCCGTCGGGCGCTGGGCTTTGCCCGAAAGCGGTCTGTCTCAATCAGGCCCACGCTTTTCTCGCGCCATAACCCTCGCGTCGATCCCGGGTTTTCCACGTCCCGTACGTGGTTTCTGTGGTACGCGCGTTCTTGTCAAGCACTACATGTTGTGGCCGGCGATCTGGCAAATCAAAATGTAGTGGTCCTGCTTGACAGGAATTCGGCCAGGGGTAGATTCGACGGCACGATTTGACAAAAGCGTTTCCCTCGTCGGGCGCTTCGTGACCTTTGCAAGCCACGCTGGCCCAACCAACACGGCGGCCCGTGGATCTTCTTCGGTCGGATGGCCTCGTCCCGTGGAAACGCGGGGCGCAGTCGAAACGCACTGTGTCCGGCCGTATCCGACCACAAGCACCTTTGGCCTTCGGCCGTTTCGGCGTGGCGCGGCGTCCTGCACAACTGCCCTCGCGCCGGCGGCCGGGGCCGGGTGCTGCGCGGAGGAGCATTCATGGCACAACAGATCGACTGTCCCCGATGTGGTTGTCGGTGCCGTGTCGATCCGGTGACCGGTTCCGAGGCCAAAATGCTGCGGCGGAGCAAGACGGCCGCTGGGTACTGCATCAACTGCGCGACGCACGATTGGTTGCGGAACACCTATCCGGTCAACATCGAGCTGGCCCGCGCCGGTCCGCGGATGCTCTTGTATCCCCACGTCCGCACGCTCTTCGCCGAACTGCTATGCACGGCACGCTCCGATGCGCGGATTGACGAGATCAACTGGAACCTGATCGTCGAGAATTGGGAGCTGCCTTTCCTGGATCCGGTCAAGGCTACTGCGATGAATCCGTGCAGCCAGCAGGAATTGGATCGAATCGCCGCGGAGCCCGAAGCGCAGCAGCGCGCAGTCGCATTCGAGTGCAGCCTGCTGGAAAAGGACGCGGTAATCCGCTCGTTTGACGACCTCGATCGGATAGATCCCGGTCTGGGGACCAATTTGAAGAGGCATTTGGATCGGCAAATTCGCGGCGACCGGGACAAGTCGAACGACTCGCAACCCCCAATACAGCAAGAGCTTTTCTAATGCTCACCGTTAAGACGCTCCATTCGCTTCGCTGGCCGAGCCGCTGGAAACGGGTTGCCAACGGCGGCGGGCACTCGTACGAGAAGGTCTGCCTATGCTGCCGGCGGTACAAGATCCGCAAGAGTATCGTCGTGGGCTGGGCGACCCGGTACTATCCGCAGTACCGTCATCCGGTGGATGGGACTTGGGAGCTGATCGACCGGGATCATGCGTTCTATTCCGAGAAGACGGCGGCGCGGGCCTGCGAAGACTTTGCCCGGCTGCATCACCATTACCTGACCGTCACGGATGATGCGCATGCACACGCACGATAGCCGCCCCCGCGGCGGAAAGATTTGCCGACAAGTTACCAGCCGATCCGGCGCCGGCCGGATTTTGGAGAATCGTCGCGGCGGCGGCAGGCGGTTGCCATGGCGCCGGATCGGCGTGGTATACTTCCTCGGCGCGTTGTCCAAGGAGATCGGCTATGGCGTCGATACCCGGGGGCGCGGCCCTGCGGATCTTCCGCGGCGACGAGGACGATCCGTATTCACCGCCGGTCTCGGCCGGCGATGGACTTTCGCCGGAAATGACGTTGGCGGCGTTCTTTCGAGCATACGTCGCCCCGGCGGTCCTTGCAGCGAGGGCCGCTGCCCCTGCGAACATCGTGCAGTACGAAGAGTCGCTCAGGCTCTGGGCGTGCTACACGGGCGACCCGAGCCTGGCGGAGATCGGGGCGGACCGGTCGATCCCGACCGGCTTCCGGCAGGCGTTGTTCGCCAGGAAGTGGCGGGGCAAGCTGCTGTCGCCCAACACCATTCGCAAACACCTTGGGGCGGTCCAATTCATGCTCGACCTGGCCGGGCCGCAGGTCAGCGGCCTGATGGGCGCGGGCCGGAGAACCAACGAATCGAAGGCCAGGCCCGATGGGCTGTTCGGCCTGGACGATCGCGGACGTCCGCGCCCGACGCCATATCTGGAGCGGCCACCCTTGCGCAAGAAGCCGGCCGAGGACTGTTTTACCATCGAGGAGATCAGTCGCTGGCTCGAAGCCTGTACCCGGGCCACCGTGCCCCGAGGGCTGGCGATTTCTGCGCCACAGTTTTGGATCGCCCTGGTCTGGTGGACCTACAACGTGGGGACCCGGATCGGCACCACGTTGCAACTCCGCTGGGACATGCTTCCCGGCCGCGGCGATACGCTTTACGTACCGGCGGTCATCGAAGTGGACGGGAAGACGATCAAGGTTTTGAAAGGGAGCAACGATCAGCAGTTCCACGTCAACGACGAAACCTGGCGGGTGATTCATGCGATCCGGACCGACGATCCGCGGATCTTCCCCTGGCCGCACTGCATGTCTTATCTGCACACGATCCGCAAGCGGCTGCTGGCCGCGGCGGGGATCCCGCCCGAACGCCGATTCGGGTTCCACGGCGGCCGCAAATGCCTGTGCACCGAGCTGATGCAGATCAACCCCATGGCCGCGCAAAAGGCCCTCGGACACCTGGGCATCGCCATGTCCCGCGATCACTACACCAGCACGCGGATCGTCGCCAAGGCCATGAAGAAGCTCCGGCAGCCGACGTTGCCCGATCAAGAGCAGCTCCGGCTTTTCTGAGTCAGCCCGTCAGCAAGTCATCTTCGGCGGTTCGGTGTCTCCCGGTTGGCGGCGCGGGGTTTTTTTGGTACCCTCCTTCCCCGCGCCGCCTCTTTTCCATTGCGGAGTTATAAGCCATGACTGAACGCACAGCGGAACGGTTTTTGACGGAAGTGCGAAAGCGGTATCGGGACGGCGGCGCCGATCCGCCAGTTGCCAGTCTTTCTGCGGCGTTCGTCATGATTGACAGGCAGTACGACGGTTTTCTCCATGAAGTCCGGCCAGCGATGCCATCCTGCAAACACATCCGTGAAGCGTTAGTCCGCCTGGCGGCCGGCTGTGTCAAGGCCGTGGTCGATCTTAACCTCAACGATGAATGACACGCGCGCAGCGGACGGACCCGGTTTTCTGCAACATCTGACATGAGAGGTGTCCATGAAGATCGCTCCGACATCACAGTTCGATCAGTGGCTGTCGTCAGCAAAGGGAACGTTTCCCCAACCGCTGCGCGCGTTTTTCTTCCGTAGGAGAAAGAAGGGTATGAAGATCAGCGCGATTGTCCCTTGGTTCGGCTCGAAGCGGACGCTGGCCCCGACGATCGTCGAGGAGCTGGGGCGGCACAGGGCCTATTTTGAGCCCTTTTGCGGGTCGCTGGCCGTGATCTTTGCGAAGCCCGAAACGGCCCACGAAACGGTCAACGATCTGCACGGGGACTTGATCAATCTCGCTTGGGTCCTGCAGGATGAAAAGACGGCCCGGGTGCTCTATGAGGCGGCCTCGCGGACCCTCTGTCACGAGACACTTTGCGAGGAGGCGGCCGCTGCCCTGAAAAGACCGTTCGATCCGCGCGGTTGGGCCGCGGATACGGCCCGGGCCTACCATTTTCTCGTGGCAAGCTGGATGAGCCGCAACGGGGTCGGCGGCACCAGGCGCAACCAGCTGAGGTTTGGCAAGCGCTATACGCCCGGCGGCGGGCACGGCGGTCAGCGGTGGGCGAATGTGGTCGAAAGCATGCCGGATTGGCACTGGCGATTGCGGCCGGTCACGATCCTGCGGGGCGACGGGTTCGACTTGCTGGAACGAATCGAGGACGTCGCCGGCGTGGCGATCTACGCCGATCCGCCCTACCTGCCATCGAGCCTTAGCCGCGGCAGGTCCGCTTACGAGCACAACTTTACGGCGGAGGATCACCGGCGGCTGGCCGTGCTGTTGGGCCGGTTTCACCACGCCCGGGTCGTCGTGAGTTACTACGACGCGCCCGAGCTGGCCGAGCTATATCCGGCTTGGACGGTCCGCAAATGCTACCGTCAGAAAAACCTGCACGTCCAGAACCGGCGCGCCGAAGGCAAGTGCGAGGCCCCCGAGGTTCTCCTGCTGAACGGTCCGAGTTTCAGCGCCGCTCAAGACACGCTATTCCCCGAGTAGGAGCCACCCATGCTGAAAGGACGCATCAAGGCGGTCGATTTCTGCTGCGGGGCCGGCGGCGGATTCTGAGCTGGCAAGAGGCGGCGAAGGTGCAAGGGTTTCCGCCGAATTATCTATTCGTCGGGGGCGTCGGGCGGGCCTCCGAAATGATTGGCCAGGCCATCGATATCCGCACCGGCCGGGCCATCTTGAAGGCGATTGTCGAGGAGTGGGGAGAGGGAAACGAGTAGGAGCGCGATCCATGAAAATCAAGGCCCTCACGATGTCGGACGGAACCGAAGGCGGACCTGTGCAGCGGTGCTTTGACTGGCATCAGGGCGAGCAGCTTCAGCGGGCGCGGCAGGCAGACGAGCACGCGGTTCAGGGCGGCGCGGCGGGGGCGGCCTCCAGGCTGGTCTATCACCTCTTCGCCCGCGGCCGCGTGGTGGTCGAGGACGAGGCCCGCTATTCCGTCGTCGAGGCCTCGGTCCGGGAGCTGGCCGCCGCGCTGGAGTGCTCGACGAGCACGGCCTGGCAAGCAGCCCAATACTGGATGGAGCGCGGCGTGATGGCCAGGCGGACGGTGATCGGCCGATCCGAGTGGCTCTTGAGCTGGTCGGCCTTCTGGGCGTTCGGTCGCGTTCGGTCCTGTTCGGCGGCGTTCGGCGGCGTTCGGTCGTGTTCGGCGGTGTTCGGCGGTGTTCGGTCGTGTTCGGCGGCGTTCGGCGGCGTTCGGTCCGACGACAATAGGGAGGGGAAACCCCGGATGATCCCCCAAACTCAACCCCAAACAACCTTTCTTGACTCTGACTTAACTATGACGTCGACGTCGACAACGTCAGAGGATTTACGCCAGAGTCTCGGCGAGCTGATCGGGCTGCTGTGGGGCACGAACCGGCAGGTCCCTCCGCTGGACGAGCAAGATCTGCTCTTTCTGACGAAGCTGGCCGCGTTGCGAATCCTGATCGATCCTCCCGATGACAGTCCCGAGTGGCTCGACGGGGCGGCCCTGGCCTTCGCCAAGATGCACCAACGCAAGAGGCTGGAGAACCCGATCGGCTACCTCCGCACCGTGCTGGTGAACCGCCTCCACGAGGGCGGGCACGTGGCACGGGAGAACGCCGCCGGCGAGTTCGCCCGTTGGCTGGGGATGGTGGCCGGCGTGGCCGCGGCCGGCGTGCATCTGCTGCCGGAGCTGCTGGCGGACCGGTCGGCCACACAGAAGGACGATCTGAACCGCCAACGGGAAGCAGCGGCCTTGGCCGCCCGCCGTCCGAAGGCCGAGGAGGTCGCCGAAATAAAGTCGAGCACCGCGGAGTGCCGCAGAATCATGAAGAGAGGGAAAGCCCAAGCTTTCAGGAAGGGAAATCGGGATGAATAATCAGCTATTGAAAATCGCCACCCATCTTCGGAAGGCGGGCTGGAATTATCTGCGGATCGAGTGGTTTCAGCTGGGTGAGGTTTGGCGGGTGACGATCGAACGCCGCCCAAACACGCCAAACAGATGGGGTGAATCATACATGGGCGTTGGGGTTGCCGCGCCATCGTTGTTGGAAGCTTTGCACGAACTCGAAACGTCAGCTAATGAAGCGATTTTCCGGCAGGCCACCAAGGCGCCGAGAGGTGTGTAAGTACCGATTGAATTAAGCCGCTGAGCGGCAGGAGGTGACGATGGCTCATCGTGATTTGTCTGAGGACCTGCGTTACATCGCAGACATCCAGGAAGATGCAAACGCGCCCACATTGCGTGCAGCCGCCAAGAAACTCACAAGCCTGAAGGGCGAGGTCAAGCGGCTGCGGGCCGTCCGCACAATCTGCAATGCCTTGATCGAGGCTCTTTTGGCTATCGCGGCGTACAATGTGCACGATGCCTTGATCGAGGCTCTTGAGGACGCCAAGGCGGAGGAGAAGACGTGAGAGGATTCGTCGGGGCCAAGGGCGGCGCGGGAGTGATCCGAGTGTTTCCGCGGTGGACTTCCGGGACCCCGACCGATGCGCTGGCCTACGTCGGGGAGCCGGACCTGTTTGCCGAGGCCGACCGGATCGAAATCAGCGTCACCTTTTCCTGGGACCGGGCCGAGGCCGAGCGGTTGGCCCGGCTCTGGGAGCGGATCGCGCCGGTCGAGATCGGGGGACCTGCCATCGACGCGCAGCCCGGGCCATTTGTCGCCGGCAAATATCTGCGCCACGGCTACACGATCACGTCGAGGGGTTGCCCGAATCGCTGCTGGTTCTGCCAAGCCTGGCAGAAAGAAACCTTCATCGAGCTGCCGATCGTACCGGGGCACATCGTCCAGGATAACAACCTGCTGGCTTGCAGCGAGGCCCACGTGCGGGCGGTGTTTTCGATGCTGGCCCGGCAACGGCAGCCGGCCGTGTTTGCCGGCGGTTTCGAGGCCCGACGGTTGAAGGATTGGCATGTCGATCTTTTGGCGAACCTCCGCCCCAGGCCGAGCGTGTTCTTTTCCTACGATCAACCGCGGGCGGATGATTGGAATGCCTTGGTCGCGGCGGTCCGGAAGCTGTGGAGCGCCGGGTTCACTCCCCAAAGCCACCGCGTCCGGTGTTACGTCCTGATCGGGTTCCCCGGCGACCGTTTGTGGGCGGCGGAACAACGCCTGGAGAGTGTACTGGAATTGGGGATGACGCCGTCCGCCATGCTCTATCGCGACGCCACGGAGGATCTGCCCGATCTGGACTGGCGACGGCTGCAAAGGAACTGGATGCGCTGGCCATCATTCACGCCAGGAAGGTCCTAGTATGAGTACGGAAGTTCGCGTGCACATCCGCTGGATGATCCGCCGCGACATGCCTGAAGTCCTGGCCATCGAAGACGAAGGCTTCGAGTTCCCCTGGCTGGAAAAGGAATTCCACCGCGTCCTGCAACAGCGAAAC
>Ga0307379_10003613_pt1 | contig 22393 bp, 19 predicted proteins | sample UN2MG_FD_202237 | JGI IMG/M metagenome (GOLD analysis project Ga0307379, IMG submission 202237) | Soil microbial communities from Risofladan, Vaasa, Finland - UN-2 | ecosystem: Environmental > Terrestrial > Soil > Coastal area > Acid sulfate soil | place: Finland: Risofladan, Vaasa | collected... | reverse complement strand
TACTGCGTTTTTTAGTTTTTTATCCTCATCGCCCTCCCCCATCCTCGGACCGACTGCATGGATAACAAATTGTGCACGAAGCTTTCCTGCCCCTGTTATCGCAGCATGCCCGACAGGAACAAAACCGATTCTATCGCTCTCCTCCTGAATACTGTGGCCTCCTTTTCTGACAATCGCGCCTCCAACCCCGCCACCATGCTGGAGATGGGAATTTGCTGCGTTCACGATAGCATCCACATCTCTTTCGGTAATGTCACCTTGAACAAGGCGGAGAGTTTTTTCCCCAATTTTGTGTTCTGCAAGAATTTTCATGATAACCTCCAAGGCCTATGATAGATACCACAAAAAATGCTTTTTACATTGTCATTGCGAGCCCGGAGGGCGTGGCAATCCCATTTTATAAACAGGAGATTGCTTCGTCGGTCGCAACGACCTCCTCGCAATGACACTTTACTTGATACCTGTTGTATTAATAAAAAATAACAGGAACAATCTTTCAAGTAACTTCTATGATAGAATATTATAAAAAAGATTGGAGGAGATACATACCAGCACTCCACGGAAACCTTTCAGGTCTTAAAGCAAGTTATCTGAATGCTCTCGAACGGATTTACAGGAGAAAGCTCCATCGCGAATTCATCAGCCCTGAGCTTGCCCGATACCTTACATCGATCTCGCATGAAATAAACCGCCAGATCGGTATTCTTGTCAGCCGGGCAGGGAATATTACCCATGTGATTGTCGGAGATGCGAAGGGGATATTTATTCCTGCACTCGAAGACTATCCTTTGGGGAAAAAGGCGCTGAGGGGCCTGAGACTTGTTCATACGCATTTACAGGAAGAGCCTCTTACCCAGGATGACCTGACAGACCTTGCGCTGCTCAGATTTGACCTTATCGCAGCGATCGGTGTCAGAGACGGCCTTCCCAGCAATATTCATGTTGCCCATTTGATGCCTGCCGGCAAAGAGCCTTTTGAAATACTCCACAACCAGAACTTCCACAGTTTTGAACTGGACTTCACTCCCTTTATAGAATCCCTTGAAGAGGAGATGGAGAGAAGCAGGCACTTCAACCCTGATGACAGGAGGGAAAAAGCCATCCTGGTCAGTGTCTCGAAACAGCCCAAATATGAACAGGAAGATTCTGTTGCTGAATTGGATGAGCTTGCACGTTCCAGTGATCTGCTGGTCCTCGACACGGTAATACAGCGTATCAAGGTGATAAATCCAAGATATTTAATGGGAGAAGGAAAAATCAAAGATCTCATTATCAACGCCCTGAGTAAAGGGGCAACGATCCTGGTCTTCGACCAGGAATTAGGTCCCTCACAGGTAAAAGCAATCAGTGAACTTACGGAATTGAAAGTCATTGACCGTTCCCAGCTCATTCTGGACATATTTGCACGTCGCGCCCACAGCAGGGATGGTAAGGTCCAGGTTGAACTCGCACAGTTGAAATACAGGCTTCCACGCTTAACAGGTAAAGGGACTGCCATGTCCCGTCTCATGGGAGGTATTGGCGGAAGGGGGCCTGGTGAAATGAAGCTCGAGATAGACAGACGGCGCGTGAGGGACAGAATCGCGCTCCTCGAAAAAGAACTCCGGTCTATCGGCGAAGCAAGGAAACAGAGAAAGCAGAGGAGGATTGAAAGAGGCATTCCCATCGTTTCGATTATCGGCTATACAAATGCAGGAAAATCAACACTCCTCAATTCCCTTACAAAAAGCTCCGTATTTGTTGAGGATAAACTGTTTGCAACGCTGGAAACCGCAAGCAGAAGGTTGCGGTTCCCACGGGAACGGGACGTCATTGTTACCGATACCGTTGGTTTCATACGAGACCTTCCGAAGGATCTCCTAACGGCATTCAGGGCAACTCTTGAAGAACTTGAAGACGCTGACCTGTTAGTGCACCTGATAGACGCATCGAATCCGCGCTTCGAACAGCAGATGGACTCTGTTGAAAATATTCTCACGGATCTGCAGCTCCACGAAAAATCACGAATCTTGGTCTTTAATAAAATCGACAGAATACGAACAGAAGAGGCAATGAACCTTGCCATGCGGTACCATGCCGTCACCATATGCGCACGTGATCCGTCAACGTTCAATCCTCTTCTCAGGGCTATAGAAGAAAATATCTGGAGTGAGAAACTTGTGGAAGCAGAGGTTTAATTGACTATGGAATTTACACCAAAATGGATAGCGTGGGAAATAACAAGGAGATGCAATCTGAGATGTGTCCATTGCCGCTCGTCATCGGAAACTGAGGTGAAGGCTCATCCTGATTTCCCTACAGAAGAGGCTTTCAGAGTCATTGACGACATTAACAGTTATGCAAAACCAGTTATCGTTCTCTCCGGTGGAGAGCCTCTTATGAGAAATGATGTCTTTCAGATTGCTCAGTACGGAACAGATAAAGGTCTTAGGATGTGTCTTGCAACAAACGGCACACTCGTAAATGATGAGATATGTCAGAAAATTAAGGATTCGGGGATCAGGATTGTTTCTCTCAGCCTCGATGGGTCGGAAGAGAGGGTGCATGATGATTTCAGAGGTCAGCACAACGCGTTTTCAGGAACGATTCGCGCAGCCGGGCTCTTTCGGAATTATGGCATCGAGTTCATTATCAATTCTTCCTTTACGAAGAGAAATCAGGAAGAAATTCCGAAGGTGTATGAGCTTGCAAAGAAACTCGGTGCAACAGCATGGTATATGTTCATGATCGTGCCGACCGGCAGGGGCGAGGAAATCATGAATGAACTGATTTCCAAAGAGGATTATGAAGAAATTCTCGATTGGCATTATCACATGGAGAAAGACGAAAAAAATATTCTGGTAAGGCCTACATGCGCCCCGCATTATTATCGGATAGTCCTGCAGAAGTCGAAAGAAGAAGGTTCAAAATTCGAAAGGAGGACATTGAAATTTTCTACCGGCGGCTCAAAGGGATGCATAGCCGGGCAGGTCATCGCCTTAATCGATGTCGACGGCAATGTCCTCCCGTGCAGTTACTTCCCAAAACCCGCGGGGAACATACGGACACAATCGTTCAGGGACATATGGGAAAATTCCTCACTGTTTCAAGAACTCCGCGATTTTAAGAAATACAAGGGCAAGTGTGGCTCATGCGAATATGTGACGGTCTGTGGCGGATGCCGTGCGAGGGCATATGCTGTTCACGGGGATTACCTTGAGGAAGAACCATTTTGCGGATACAAACCGGCAAAATTAAGAAAAGTAGATAGTAGATGGTAGATAGCAATATACGAATAAAAAGGAATTTATACCCTGTTTACTATCTACTGTTTACTATATACTGTCTTTTGATGGAGGGTTTATGAACGATACGTTTCTGAGAGCATGTCGTGGTGAAGAAGTGGAGTATACTCCTGTATGGCTCATGCGTCAGGCAGGGAGATATCTCCCCGAATATCAGACTGTGCGGTCCAACATCGATTTTCTCACGCTCTGCAAAAACCCGAAACTTGCTGCGGAAGTGACGCTTCAGCCAGTTGATATTCTCGGGGTAGATGCAGCAATCCTTTTTTCCGACATCCTCATTCCGCTTGAAGCCATGGGGATGCGGCTGGAATTCTCTGACAAGGAAGGTCCTGTTCTCAGTGAACCCATACGGAGTAAAACTTCTGTCGAGAAATTGATTATTCCTGATGTTGAAGACGATCTGCCTTTTATTTTTGATACCATCAGGATCCTGCGAAAGGAACTGGAGAATAAAGTTCCTCTCATCGGGTTTTCGGGCGCACCGTTTACCTTAGCCACCTACATGATCGAAGGCGGAACATCAAAGAATTTTTTACATACAAAAAAGATGATGTTCCAGAATAGTCCGGTCTTCCATTATCTCATGGAAAAGCTCACCGACATGCTCATATCGTATCTTTCATTCCAGATAAAGGCAGGAGCACAGGCAGTTCAGGTCTTTGATTCATGGGCAGGGATTCTTGCGCCGGTTGACTATAAAAAATTTGCCTTCCCGTATGTCAACAAAGTCATTTCCGAGATAAAAAAGGAGCGGGTACCGGTCATTTACTTTGTCAATAACTGTGCGGGCATACTGAAAGAAGTGAAAAATTCCGGTGCAGATGTGATCGGCGTTGACTGGAGAGTCGACATCGCTGATGCGATCAAGAAACTCGGCAAGAAAATCGCCATCCAGGGGAATCTTGACCCATGTGCGCTCTTTCTTCCGAACGAAAAACTGGAAGAAAGAGTTAAGGATATTTTATGGAAAGGTGAAACTGCAAAAAGTCACATCTTTAATCTTGGTCACGGTGTTCTGCCTCAGACACCCGTCGAGAATGTTATAGCGATGGTTGAAGCTGTTCATACCTATGGAAGAAGAAGGTAATAGTATCCCGTATGATGATAGGAGTTATCCTTCTCAATCTCGGGGGACCTGATTCACTGCAGGCTGTAAAACCGTTCCTCTATAACCTTTTCTCGGACAGGCAGATTATACGGCTTGGACCTCCTTTCATGCAGAAACCCCTTGCATGGCTTATATCAACGATCCGTTCAAAAAAAACTGAAAAGATGTATAGTCAAATTGGCGGTAAATCCCCGATATTCGATATTACAAAAGCCCAGGCAAAGGCACTGGAAGAAGCATTGAATAAAGGATCAAATCCCCCCCTGTCCCCCTTTTCTAAAGGGGGACAGGGGGGGATTACTAATCGTTCTCAGTTTTTCAAAGTCTACATCGGGATGCGTTACTGGCGTCCTTTTGCTGAGGATGTTGTTGAGGAAATCTTTAGGGATGGCATCAGGAAACTCGTCGGGCTAAGTCTTTATCCACAGTATTCTGTAACCACATCGGGCTCGTCTCTTTCTCAGTTCAGAGAAGTATCATCCCGGTATGACATGGAAATATTCACCGCTGACTCATGGCATAATCACCCTCTCTATATAGAGGCTCTCGTCGATGTAATAAAAAAGGGCATTGAATCTTTTTCTCCTTCATCCTTCATCCCTCATCCTTCATCCTTTGGAGATATCCACGTCCTCTTCAGTGCGCACAGCCTTCCCCAAAAAATAATCGATCAGGGGGATCCTTATGTTGATCAGACACTGGCGACAATCAGGGAAATCGAGAAGCAACTTCCTATCAGATGGCATCTGAGCTATCAGTCAAAAAGCGGCCCGGTCAAATGGCTTGAACCCTCCACAGATGACAAACTCGAAGAACTTGCCCGTGACGGCATAAAAAATGTGCTCGTCGTTCCCATAAGCTTTGTCTCCGATCATATCGAAACCCTCTATGAGATAGATATCCTGTATAAAAATCTTGCCGGGAAACTTAATATCAATTTGAAGAGAACAGAAGCATTGAATACCCATCCGAAATTCATCGGGGCCTTACAGGACATCGTGGAGAAGAGTTTAACAAAATGCTAATAAAGTCCTTCAACAGAGAGTTTGTCATGCTGAACTTGTTTCAGCATCTCGTCAAATTAATATGTGAGGAGACCCTGAATCAAGTTCAGGGTGACAGAACAATGCTTTTTGAGCAATCTATTAATGGAGTGGGGGGGGGATAAATCTACAGGATTACCTTGATTTTCATCTGTAACGTTTGGTATTAATTACGGAATTTCATTCCTTCAGCGAAAAGGATATTATTTAAGGAATAACAGAATGCCTTTATCAGTGTTCAGAGGGGGGATACATCCTCCTGACAAAAAGGAACTTTCCTCAGAGAAACCAATTGCAGAAACAACGCCTCCTGCACGGGTTGTAATTCCATTCAGCCAGCATCTCGGAGCACCCTGCAAACCGGTCATCACGATAGACCAGGAAGTAAAAAAAGGGGAAATGATCGGCGAGCCGACCGGATTTGTATCGTCACCTGTTCATGCATCGGTTTCAGGTAAGGTGCTCGCGATCGGAGAATTCCTGAATGCGATGGGAAGGATGGTTCTATCGGCTGTCATAGAGAATGACGGGAAAGAAGAGTGGACAATTCTGCAGGACCATCCTGATTATATGAACCTCCCTTCTGAAGCGATGAAGGAAAAGATAAAAAATGCCGGTATTGTCGGAATGGGAGGAGCTGCCTTCCCGACTGTCGTTAAGCTTTCCCCTCCGAAGGAAAAACCCATTGATACCGTGATTCTCAATGGCGCCGAATGCGAGCCATATTTAACCGGCGATTACAGGCTGATGCTCGAAAAGCCGTCCGAAGTGATCGAAGGCCTCAGAATACTCATGAAGGTCTTGGGGGTACAGAAAGGATATATCGGGATAGAGGACAACAAGCCGGAAGCAGTAACGACTCTAAAAAAAGCTGCTGCTGGAGAGAGTTCTGTTGAAGTCTGTTCCCTCCCGACAAAATATCCCCAGGGTGCAGAGAAGATGCTTATCAAGACAATCACCGGCAGGGAGGTTCCTCCGAGGGCGCTTCCCATGGATGTGAGGGTGGTTGTTCAGAATATAGGCACGGCGTTCGCTGTTTTTGAAGCGGTCCGGTACGGGAAACCTCTAATAGAAAGGGTTGTAACCGTTACCGGAGAAGGTATTCGTGAGCCGAAAAATCTCTTGACGAAAATCGGGACCTTGGTATCCCATCTTATAGATGAATGCGGAGGACTCAAAGACGATAATCTGAAAGTGATTTCCGGCGGTCCCATGATGGGTTTTGCCATCTCCTCGCTTGACGTTCCGGTAACAAAGGGGACGTCCGGGATCGTTGCTATGCCGGAAGGGGAGATTGTGCATGCCGAAGATTTCGGGCCATGCATACGGTGCGGGCGATGCATTGAGATATGCCCGATGGGGCTTATGCCGTCGATGCTCAGTATCTATGCAGAAAAAGGCCTCTACGGAGGAGCGAAAGAATATGGCCTGTTCGACTGTTTTGAGTGCGGTTCCTGTGCATTTGTCTGCCCGTCAAAAAGGCCGATAGTCCAGCTCGTTCGTCTCGCAAAATCACAGGTAAAACCATGAAACCGTTCATCGTCTCTGTCAGTCCTCACATCAAGAGTGAAGAGACGACGGGCAGGATCATGTGGAGTGTTTCAGCATCACTCCTTCCTGCTGCTGTGATGGGAGCATATTTCTTCGGTCCCCGGGGAGTCATTACGGTTTCCCTCTGCATACTGACTGCTGTTCTTTCAGAGTATTTGTATCAGAAGGCTCTGAAAAAAGAGATTACCATCAATGACGGCAGTGCATTTCTGACAGGACTGTTGCTTGGTCTTAATTTACCCCCTTCAGCACCTTTTTATATTCCTGTCATCGGTTCTTTTGTTGCGATAATAATCACGAAACAACTCTTTGGGGGACTTGGCTACAACGTCTTTAATCCTGCCCTGATCGGGAGGGCATTCCTCATAATTTCATTCCCGAAACTCATGACCATATGGAGTGAGCCGACCGCAGCATTCGTCATGATGGATGCGAAAACCGGTGCTACCCCGCTCGGCATCCTCAAGGAAGAAGGTTATGCAAGATTGATAGAAGTATTTGGCGATCAGATGAACCTCTATTCACAGCTTCTTGTTGGCTACAGGGCAGGTTCAATAGGCGAAACATCCGTCATCGCGCTCCTTATCGGCGCTGCATTCCTCATGTATAAGAAGTATATAACCTGGCATATACCGTTCTCCTATCTTGCAACTACTGCTGTTATTGCGTGGATTTTCGGGGGAAAAGGTGCTTTCTTCACCGGAGATCCTTTATTGCACCTTATGAGTGGCGGTATGGTTCTGGGTGCTTTTTTCATGGCAACCGATTATGTGACAAGTCCCTCGTTGAAAAGTGGCCAGATCCTTTTCGGAATCGGCTGCGGATTCCTCACCATGCTCATTCGTCTTAAAGGTGGTTACCCTGAGGGCGTCATGTTCGCCATTCTTATCATGAACTGTTTTGCACCGCTTATCGACAGGGGTTTTAAGACAACATTTTTCGGTGCTCAAAAGAAATAGGAAGGAAAAAGACTTGACAGCAAAAGAGATACTAAAAATAACCGTTAACCTTATCATGATCTATCTCATTGGAGGTACGATCCTTGCCGTGGTTTATGCAAAGACCTCCCCGATCATGTACAGGAATGCTGTTCTCGAAAAGGAAAAAGCCCTGAAACTGCTCATGCCGGAAGCCGATAGCATCGGGAAAGTAGGTGAATGGCAGATTCATGACAAAGATGCAGAGTATTATGTTGCGTCAAAAGGTGACGCTGTCATCGGGTACATCATTCAGTCCTTCGGTAAAGGCTATTCAAGCTACATCAATACGCTCATTGCAGTTGATACGGATTTTAAAGTCCGGAAGATCAATATACTCGGTCATGCGGAAACCCCCGGACTCGGAGATGAAATCGAAGCAGAGACATTCAGGAACCAGTTTTTTGGTAAGGACTCCGAACACCTCAAAGTTCTGAAACGTGAGACAACGGAAGAGATACAGGCTATTTCCGGTGCAACGATTTCGAGCAGGGCTGTTGCTGAGGACGCGGTAAAGTCAGGGGTTGATTTTCTTGTCAACACGATAAAGAAGAAAGGCGAAGAGTGATGTCACAGGCTGAGAAACCTGATTACCTCGGTCTCATCAAAAACGGCATTTTCAAGGAAAATACGATCTTCAAGCTTGCGCTCAGTCTTTGCCCTTCCATCGCAGTCACGAACAACCTCAGGAACGGTGTGCTCATGGGAACTGCCGTCCTTTTTGTTCAGGTGATGGTCAACATTACCATTTCCCTTATGCGGAACTTCATCCATCCAAGGATCCGGCTCCCGATCTTTATGCTTGTTATTTCGGGATGGGTGACTGTCACCGATCTGTCCATGGCAGCATTTGCTCCGGACGCCTACAAGCAGATGGGACTTTATATCCAGTTGATCGTGGCCTTTGCCTCAATCCTTGCGCGTGCTGAGATGTTTGCGAGCAAAAATAAGTTTATTCCCTCAATGTTCGACGGTATCGGTATGGGGCTTGGCTTTCTGTTTGCGCTTTCGATAATCAGTTTTTTCAGGGAACTCCTGGGCAAAGGGTCTTTATGGGGGTTTTCCGTCATTCATGCCAAACCCCTCCTCATCATGATCCTTCCGGCTGGAGGATTTTTTGCAGTGGGGTTATTGATGGGATTTTTCAACTGGATGAGTATGAGAAATGCAAAATAAAGTCATTAAACTACCCCGCAGCAGAGCTGCGAGGTATCAACAATTAAAAATGCCTGTTACAGGTTGTCATTCCGCACTTGATGCGGAATCCAGATTTTCTTTCTTCTGGATTCCCGCCTTCGCGGGAATGACGATTTTCTATACCCCGATGCAGAGCATCGAGGAATTCTTTGATTAATTCAAGACAGGACTTGATGGGGGGTCGTCAATAACTATGGAATTTTCGAAACTCTTTGAACTTATCGTCTCAGCTTCGCTGATCAATAATTTTGTCTTCACGCGGTTTCTCGGCCTCTGCATATTCTTCGGCGTATCCCGGAAAATGGAGACGGCAGTCGGCATGAGCATAACCTTCACCTCAGTAATGATGATCAGTGCCGCATTGAGCTGGCTCATCTTTCAATATGTCATGATTCCTCTTGAGATAACATTTCTGAAGATCATCATTTTCATAGGGATCGTAGCCGGGTTTGTGCAGGCATCCGATACCATCATGAGAAAAATTTCTCCGGGACTCTATTACAAGCTCGGCATTTATCTTGCCCTTATATCAACGAATTGCATTATCCTTGCGGTTCCCCTGATCAACGCAGGTGAGCATTACAGTTTTATCGAAAGTCTTGCCTTTGCCTTCGGTTCAGGGCTCGGGTTTGCGCTTGCACTTATTATCATGGCAAGCATTCGCGAGAAGCTCGAACTTGCTGATGTGCCGGCGCCATTCAGGGGCACGCCAATCGCATTCATCATCACCGGCCTGATCGCCCTTGCATTTACCGGTTTTGCGGGATTGATTAAAATCTGATAGATGATTACTAAAAAAATACATTTGAAAAGTGTAGATGTTGCGAGAAAAATTATTTTTCGATACATCGGTGTACCTTCTTCTGATGGTTTAACGAATATTTTTATCCAGAGACCGTTAAAAGATGTTTCAATTAATCATCGAGTTAAATAATTTTTTGAACAATGTCTGCACTTTGGGGGCTAACCTTATATGAATGAATTTCACAGTATGCTGATAGATATACTTCAACTGCTGCAACTTCCTGACCTCTTTCACTTTCTTCTCCCATGCGCAGGCGTTGGTGGTGGCGTGGAAGCAAAGGAGCATGTTGCGTTACTGCCCTTAATCAAATATACCCTCATATTCCTTACAGTTATTGCCACGATATTCGGACTTGGTCTCGCACTTGCTGCAAAGAAATTCTCTGTAACAATCGATCCAAAGATTGAACAAGTTATGGATGTCCTTGCTCATGCACATTGAGGTGCCTGTGGGTTCGCAGGCTGCGAACAGTATGCCGAAGCAGTAGTCACAAAACCTGATGTCCCTCCCAACCTCTGTATTCCGGCGGGCATAAAAGGTGCGGAGGCAGTCGCTTTCATCACCGGGAAGAAGGCTGAAGCGCGTGAGCCGGTTTTTGCGAGCATCATGTGTCAGGGCGGCTGGAGCAAGTCTGCAAAGAGATTTGCTTATGAGGGTGTTCAGGATTGCAGGGCTGTCATACTCGCAGGGGGCGGGGACAAGGCCTGCAGATACGGATGTCTTGGTTACGGGACGTGTTCGCGCGTCTGTCCATTCGATGCGATAACAATGACAGAAGATCATCTGCCCTTTGTCGATATAAAGAAATGCACCGGCTGCAGGAAATGTGAGGCAGCCTGTCCCACGAAAGTCATTGAAGTTCTCCCTGCATCCAAGCTGGTTCTTGTTACGTGCCATTCGAGGGATAAAGGTGCCGATACAAGAAAGAACTGCCAGGTTGGATGTATCGCGTGCGGCATCTGTGCAAAAGTCTGCCCCTTTGATGCACCTTCTGTCGAAAATAACCTGTCGAGGATAGATTTCAATAAATGCACGGTGTGTGGTCTTTGCGTGCTTAAATGCCCGACAACTGCTATCACTGATTTTATACCGCAGCGTCCAAAGGCATTTATCCTGGAGCATTGCACCGGCTGTCAGATCTGTGCTAAGGTATGTCCTGTCGATGCTCCCTCAGGTGAATTAAACAAGCTGCACGTGGTTGATACGACAAGGTGTATCGGTTGCGGAATATGCACCGCTCAATGTCCTGTGCAAGCTATCGATGGAACATTCAATGCAGCAGCGGTGTTTGTTTCTGCAGAAAGAAGACAAGGAAAAGCCGCTTAGATATCGGCACCTCTTTGAGGGGCCTCATAAAATTATAAGGGGGGGGCAGTCTATGAAGCAGTTAAGGGTTTTATTGGCTTTCGTCGTTATCGTGGTATTTGCAGGCCTTGCCTTTGCAGGAAGTGCAGGAGATGAAGCACTGCAAAAAATGATGGATGGAAACAAGAGATTTATGTCCTGTAATCTCATGAAGAAAGACTCCTGTGACACAAAAAGAAAGGAATTGACAGCAGGACAAAAGCCTTTCGCAATCGTGGTAACATGTTCTGATTCCAGGGTTCCACCGGAAATAATCTTTGATCAGTTTCTCGGCGATATTTTCGTAATAAGAGTCGCGGGGAATGTTGTCGATCCGATTGAATTAGGCAGTATCGAATATGCAGCTGAACATCTCCATTCTCCTCTTCTTTATATCTTAGGGCATTCAAAATGTGGTGCGGTTACCGCAACTGTGGATGCAAAAGGCGAACCTGAAGGAAATATCGGAGCAATAGTGAAAAAGATTCAACCAGCCGCTGAAACCGCCAAAAAGAAAGGCGGTACAAAAGAACAAATTGTTGAAACAGCCATTGTGGAAAATGTAAAAAATGTATACAAAGACGCAATGACACATAGCCCTATTGTCAATCATCTTGCACAAGAGGGTAAGTTGAAAATCGTTGGAGGCGTTTACATGCTCGACAAGGGAAACGTCGGAATGGTTGAACTTCCGGGAATAGCCAAAAGCGAAAAGAAACATTAATCTTTTATTGCTGCGCTTTAGAGGGCCTGTGTACATGCACAGGCCCTTTTTATTTCAAGAATATTCTTCGATGTTCAGTTGAACAAGACCTCAGCACTCTGATATCATGATAGCTACAGGCAAAGAGAGAGCTTATCATGGACGAAATAATCATTCACTTTCTTCAGACAAATCCGATACTCGCAAAATGTAATCTCACAGAGCAGGACATGAACGAACTCGCCAGCCTTCTCAGAAAACACTGTATTTCACCGCACGTCGAACGGGTCGTGAGGATGGTCGAAGAGGTCATCAGCATAGACCCTACCCTCGAATGGAAGGAGATTTTGGAAGCCGCCGCAAAGAAAATTGTTCAATTCCTCCATGCAGATGGCGCCTCTATTCGTATTTTTGATCCCGAAACAGACAGGCTCGTCGCCTTTGGTTCATTCCAGTATTATTCTGAAACAGGCAGACAAAAAAATATCCCTGTAGAAAAGTCTGTTGCCGGCAAGGTAATCAAGAGCGGCAGGAGTTATCTGGTGCCGAACATTCTGCTCGAACCGGATTATATGAACAAGGATGTGGTCAAAGAGCTTGGATTAAACTCACTGATGGCAGTACCGATCATGATTCCGGGATTCCTTGAAAGTGAACATAGCATACAGGGCAGCATTCAGATATATTACCGGGAGATAGACAGGGAATTTGACCCTCTTGAGGTGGCCAATGCCGAACTGCTGGCGAGAAGGGTCAGTTATGTACTTGCAAAGAAGCGAATCCTTAACCTGCAGAGACTGAATATCCAGAAAGAAAAGATTGTTGAGAAGATTTTCGTTAAGCTCAGCCATCGTGAAGGGATCAAGATGAAGGATGTCTTCAGTATGATGATACCCGAGCTGGTCAATATCATCCAGGTACAGAGCTGCACGCTTTTCTCCGTATCATCTGACAGGAAGCATGTCCAGATCGAACTCGAGTATCCTTCAGATCAGGAAATTCATGAAATCTGCTGCGTTTATTCTGTGAAGGATCATCCATATTTTGATGCGTTATTACATGATACGGAAAAGCGTGATGATTATGCATACGAGAGGATTACCCCGTCGTATATTCTCATTAAAGACCCGTTAAAGAGCAGGTTGTCGAATGATGAATTGAAACGGTATGCAGCCCGTCAGAACGTCAACTCTGTTCTCCTCATTCCGCTGAAGGCAATGAACGAAATCAATTACTTTCTGGTCTTTTATGCCAAAGACCGCCGGCAGGAATTCACCGAATATGAGATAGACCTCCTGAGCTTCTTCGGGAAAGAGATCATGAAGGCATTGAGGATTGAGAAACTGGATGACGTCCTCCATGATTTCAAGAACCCTGCGGTTGCGATAGCAGGATTTGCCAAACGGACAAAGAAACTTCTGGAAAATGAAGACCTCGCGAGTGTTAAGGAAAAGCTGTCAGAGTATCTCGACATCATCATTCAGGAGAGTGTCAGGATGCAGGAACTTGCCATATACCCGAACATCGAGGGACGTGAACGGGAAGTGGACCTTTCGGAGACCCTCAGAAGGCGTTTCAAGATTAACGAAGAGGCAATACGGGAACAGAGGAGAATAAACATACATCTCATAGACGATAAACGTGAGCCGGGCCTTCAGATCTATTGCTCCCCATTGGGCCTGGAGCGTGTACTTGATAATCTCCTTGATAATGCCACAAAAGCAATTCCTGAAGAGGGAGGCAAGCTTTCAATAAAAAGTTACCGCAGCGGAGATATGGCTGCTTTTGAGATCCGGAATACCGGAAAGATACCTGAAGAGAACATCGGGCAGATCAAGAAAGGAGAGGTGAAAGGACGCGGTCTCAATATTATTTATCGCTTCATACAGGCAAACCACGGGAAGCTTGATGTCTTCACCGATAATGATTCAACAATCTTTCGTGTCATGATTCCCCTCCATCAATAAAATCTCCCCAAAAACTATCGCCTCTTCCCCATAATATTCCTTAGTATTCTGAGAAAGATATTACTCTGGAGTCTGTCAATATAACAGAGCTTTGCCGGCTGTCTGACGATGTCTGAAAGAGTCGGATAGATGTGTACGGCAGAATAAATTTTATAAAAAGGGATACCAAGGCTTTTTGTTAGCTGTGCCTCGTGGATCAGATCACCCGCGTGCTTTCCGAGGATGTGTGCCCCAATGAGCGTGCCTCTTGAATCACAGATGAATTTGCTGATTCCTGTCTCAATCCCGTCAGTTCTCCCGCGGTCAGTATTTTTATACTCATGCCGGTACACCCGTATTCTGTCTCCAAGCTTTTCGCGCGCTTCCTGTTCTGTTAACCCTGCATGAGCAAGTTCCGGATCGGTAAAAGTACACCATGCCACATGCCGGTAATCTACTTTCTTTTGAAAAGGAAAGAGGGCATTTCTCGTCGCGATGACCGCCTGATACTCTGCCATATGAGAGAACCGGTACGGACCGACCACATCACCGCATGAGTAAATGTTTGAAGCGGTGGTCTGGAGCCTTTTATTTGTTTTGATCCCCTGTGCACTATATTCTACGCCTGCCTTTTCGAGATTGAGACCCTGCACATTCGGTTTTCTTCCAATAGCGATCAGTACTGTGTCTGCATCTATCGTACCCGGGCGATTTTTTTCATCCTGATACGCGAGAACGATTCGTCCATTTTTACAGAAATACCGGAGAGGTTTTATTTTTGTAAGGAGCGTAATACCTTCTCCCTGGATATTTAGGGAGAGCATATCAGCAAGTTCCCTGTCTTCCCTGATGAGAATTCTGTCAGCCGTTTCCAGAATATGGACACGAACCCCTAAACGGTGGAAAGCCATAGCGAGCTCTGTACCAATTGGACCCCCTCCGAGAACGATCATCGATGCCGGGAGTTTTTCGATATCAAAGATCGTTCTGTTCGTATGATACGGTACTGCATCCAAACCCTGGATGTCTGGGATAAAAGGAGATGAACCGGTGGAAATCATATATTTTATTGCAGAAAGTATCTTATCCCCCAGGGCTATTCTGTGATTGTCAATGAATTGAGCTTCTCCAAAAAAAATATCGATACCGATTTTTGTAAATGTCTCAGGAGTATGTCCGTCGTACACCCTCTTCACCACGGACCGCACATGCTCCATCACGTGATCTGTGTCCGGAGAGATATCTGTGTTCTGCAGAAGTCCGAACTTTCCGGTATTATTTATCTGATGGGCTATCGTGCTTACTTTGATAAGTGTTTTGCTGGGAATACACCCGAACCACGTACAGTCTCCCCCCAGCCTATTCTTCTCAATAAGTGCTACTTTTTTTCCCAGTCCCTGCGCCATCTTTGCTGACACGAAACCTGCAGCCCCTCCGCCTAACACAATAAGATCATAATCAAATTTTTTCATCTTGTATTTCCTTACAGATTGTTAGCTTATAATATCTCTCACCGGTAAACCTCAATATAACGAATAAATGATACCGAACTTTCATCCGTATTATCCGAGTCATTCATGATAGCCAGGCCAGCTTGAGGTGGTGGTGATTCTCCGAACGCTTTTCGATAATCCTCCACAATATGGATGTCCTCATCCTGCCACGTACCGGCTTTCTGACTCCCTCTTTCAAGGATGATCATTTTGGCCTTATCTGTATACGGACTGGTAATGATGGACTCGTTGTCTTCTTTGCTCGACCATACATAACTCAGCGTGCTGTAAGGAGGATCATAACCGTACAATTTTCTAACAAGGCTATTCCTGAGTTTTCCGAAAAACCCTGACTTCTCCTTATCATACTCAAAGATGATATAAATACGGATCGGATAATCATCTCCGGCTTTTGTCTTTGGATCTGCCCCGGCATATACGTTGCTTACCTTCCAGTTCCATTTGACCCGCGGATACTCATAGACGTTGAATGTTTCCTTGTGTAAAAGCGCAGAAGCAGAGGCATTACTCTCTGCTCTGAGGTAATGCTCATTGCCGTGCCGCTCAATGGCATAGGAAGTATATTTCTTTATTTTCGGAAAATAAAATGGCTTCCAGTTTTCAAGATTGTTAAACTCCTCACGGAAGAAAACCTTTCTTTCCTCCGCATGTGAGTTTGCTGTTAATAGAATCAGGATGAGAAGAAGGATAAGAAAATATTTATTGTTCAGTCTCGTCAACGGGGATTGACGCTCACGAATTTATTTCCCCTGTACCCTGAGGAATTTCCGTTTTCCGACTTTGAAAAGGTAATTTCCCGCCGGCAATTTTGCATCGGGGTCATCCACTTTCTGATCATCTAGCGTGACGCCTCCCTGCTTGATAAGCCTCATAGCTTCACCCGTGCTCGATGTCAGGCCGGAAAGCTTCATGATCTTCGGTACCCACATTTCGTTCCCTTCCCATATGATATCGACCGCAGTAATTTCGTCAGGAAGGCCTTTCTGCTGAAAGATGTGTTCAAACTCTTCCTTGACCCTCAAGGCTTCCTCTTTGCTCCAGTAGCGTTCCACAATCTCAAGAGCAAGATTCTCCTTTGCATGCTTTGGATGAACAGCACCCTTCTGTATTCCTTCTTTCAGCGAGGAGAGTTCTTCCAGTGAAATATGGCTCAGTAATGCATAATATCTGAGCATGAGCTCGTCGCTTATGGACATTATCTTGCCGTACATTTCTTTCGGAGGCTCTGTAATGCCAATGTAATTCCCCAGACTCTTGCTCATTTTTTTCACTCCATCAAGACCTTCGAGCAATGGCATGAGGACAATGCATTGCGGTTCCTGACCGTATTCTTTCTGAAGCTCCCTGCCGACAATCAGGTTGAATTTCTGATCTGTGCCTCCAAGTTCCACGTCAGCCTGAAGCGCCACAGAATCAAATCCCTGGATCAAAGGATACATGAATTCGTGGATACCGATAGGATTCTGATTTATCCACCGCTGCTTGAAATCCTCCCGTTCCAGCATCCGCGCAACCGTATAGGTGCTGGTGAGTTGTATCATCTTTGATGAATTCATCTGCGACATCCACTCTGAATTGAAAACAACTCTGGTCTTTTCAGGATCAAGAATCTTGGATATCTGATCCCTGTAGGTTTTGGCATTTTCAAGCACATCTTCTTTTGTGAGGGGCTTCCGCATCTCGCTCTTTCCGCTCGGGTCCCCGATCATCCCTGTAAAATCACCGATGAGGAAGATCACCTCATGCCCGAGTTCCTGAAACTGTCTCATTTTTTCGAGTAACACGGTATGGCCGAGATGAATGTCCGGTGCGGTTGGATCAAACCCTGCCTTGATTTTGAGCGGCCTGTTTTCGTTAGAGGACTTTTCGAGCTTCTTCAGGAAGTCTGCCTCAACAATAATCTCGACAGCACCCCTTTTGATCACCTCAAGTTGTTCAAGCGGTTTCAGCATGACAGATATGATAAAATTTGTTCCCGCTGCAGGTCAATCACCAGCTCAGGATCTTAATCTCAGCATCTTGAGAAGAATACCGAGGTACTTGTTGAGGGGGTTGTTTCTTTTAAGAAACGATAAAACCGGCGAACTTCTGATGCCGAGTCTGTGCAATTCATCGGCAATTTCTTCATTCGAACCATACTTGAGACCTTCCCTGAAATTTCGAATGGCTTCCTCTCTTTTTTTTATGAGAAGATAAATCCTGCCAAGATTGAGATAGTGAACAGCATTCTCTGGTTCCTTTCTGAGGCTTTCTTCACACCATGAGATTCCCTTGGCCAGGAGTCCCCGTTCTTTTGCCATGCAGAATGCCAGGTAGGAACGGGCAGAAGGATTGTCTTCTGTTTCTGCAGCCTTTTCAAACCAGGAGAGTGCTGAAAGCGTGTCGCCCTTACTAAGCGCTTCCCGCCCTTTATCGATAGAGGTTACATTTTCGCTCTCGGTCATTATGACCTATATAATACCCGAATTCTGCTTTAAAATGCAGGCAACTTCAGCCTGATTTATTTCTACAATATGCTACAATTATGAGAAATTTACGCACTATCTGTTCAGTTGAAATCAGGAGACACATACATTGATACGGTTTTTTAATACTTCAGGAAAGAAGCTCGGGATATTCCATCCTGTTAAAAAAGGAGTTGCGACCATATTCACCTGTGGCCCTTCTGTTTACCAAAGGGCTCATATCGGCAATTTCAGGACATTTTTGTTCGAAGATGTCCTCGCGCGATACCTTAAGTATTCAGGGTACAGCGTCAAGAGAGGCATGAATTTCACCGATATTGAAGATAAGGCAATCAGGGAGGCTTCAAAGAAGAATATAACGGTTAATCGTCTGACAGAGAAAAATATCAGAGAGTTCATTCAGGAGATGAAGCTCTTGAACATGAAATTTCCCGACTATCTTCCCAGGGCATCAGAACATGTTGATGCTGCTGTTGCTCTTATTCTGAAACTCCTCGAACGGCGGATTGCCTACTGGTACAACGGAAATGTATATTATGATCCATTGAAATTTCCGGCGTTCGGTAAACTCTATGGACTCGACATGTCCCGGTGGCCCCTTCAAAAGAAACGATTCCATAAAGATACCTATCCTGGTATTCAATGGAATAAAGGTGATTTCATCCTCTGGCATGGCTACAAGGATGGTGATAAGTATTACTGGGATACGAAGATAGGCAGGGGCAGGCCCTCATGGAACATTCAGGACCCGAGCATGGTCAGTCAATACTTCCGTGAGACCCTCTCAATCTATTGCGGAGGGATAGACAATCTCTACCGTCATCACGATTACACAAAGGCAATCCTCGAATCAGTGAGACCCTACCCCATGGCAAAATTCTGGCTTCACTGCAATCATTTATATGTAAATGGGCAGAAGATGTCGAAAAGCAAGGGCAATGTCATATATACCGATACGCTTCTCAAGCAGGGTTACAGCATGGCTGAAATACGTTTCTTCCTCATTTACGGACATTACCGGGAGCGGCTTAGTTATTCTGACCGGTCGATGAGCCGTGCAGCGAAAAAGCTTGGAACGTTCAGGAATCTGGTAAAAGCAATCACAAAAAAGGCTGGGCAGAATCCCGCTCCTGCTGACAGGATCGAGAATAAATTGAAGAGGACTTTTACCGGGTACATGGATAATGACCTTCATGTTCGTGATGCTTTTGATAGATTATGTAAAATAGTTGCCGGGATAAACGTTAATGAATTAAACCCAGCAGAGGCTACAGGGATTATCAAAACCTTGAAGAACATTGATGATGTCTTAAAGGTTATTTTTTAGCCCGTATTATTCATAAACCTGCTGGCATACACAAAATGTATGAATAAAGCAGGTTAGATTTATTTTTTAGGAGGGACACATGACTCAGGATTTTCAGAACGCTGCTTCCTGCTGGAAGGTCATCATGTCGGATGTTTCGCGGAACAGTGGCCTTCTGCAGGTTATTGAAAAATTTGCGCGGGAGAACACAACACCGGCGCCAATCGAATTCGGCACCTCGGGATGGAGAGGTGAGATTGGGAGTGACTTCACCTTTCATAATATAAGGATTGTGACCGCTGCCATTATCGAGATGTTGAAAAGCAATGACAGATCTGTTATGCAGGCTATGGGAGTATCTGATTTTGATGAAGTTAAAAAACGGGGGTTCATCGTCGGGCATGATAATCGCTTCCTCGGTCCGGATTTCTCCATGGAGGTTATAGGGCTTATCGAGAGAGAAGGTATAAAAGCATGGTATGCAGGTGAAGCTCCAACACCCCTCCTGTCTGCAGGTATCGAGATGCTGAATGCTGCTTGTTCAATCAATCTGACCCCTTCGCATAACCCTGCAAACTATGCGGGTTTGAAATTCAACCCGTCCGATGGAGGACCGGCAGGCCCGGAGATTACCAAACATATCGAGGAGATTGCGAACAAGAAGATGACGGATTCGCTGGTATTACAGCCTGTTAAACCGACATCTGTCCAAACAGTGGATATCCTCGCTCTCTACAGTAAATTCCTGTCAGAGAGGAAAACGCTTGATCTTGACAGTATTGAAGATTTTATCAGGAGTGAAGATTGCACGATCTGTATTGACAATGTCCACGGTTCAACGCGGGGGGTCGTCGAATCAATACTCAGCAGCAGCGCTCAGTTGAGATTTCTAAGGACAGAAGATAACTTCCTCTTCGGTGGCATAGCACCGGAACCCTCGGAAAAAAACATGCAGGGCGTCGAGAACGTACTGAGGCAAAGTAATGCACGGTTTAAACTGGGCATCATTATGGATCCCGATGGCGACCGCATCAGGTATGCTGATGGATCCATGCAGATACCAATGAACTACTTTGGAGCACTGGCACTGCATTTTCTTCACGTCTATAAAAATATCCAGGGAATTGTCGCGAAATCGGTCGGAACGAGCAATCTTGTCAACGCCATCGCTGAAAGGCTGGGGATTCCCGTGAGAGAAACACCGGTTGGCTTCAAGAATTTCAGGCCCTATATGCTGAGATCATCTGAAGAGCGGGCGATCGTCGCTTTTGAAGAATCTGACGGCATATCAGCCTATAACCATACGCTTGAGAAGGATGCCGTTTTCGGTTTTCTCCTTGCCGTTGAAATGATGGCAGTTACCCGCAAAAACCTGAGTGAGTATCTGAAGGACATCATGGATGAATACGGATATTATTATCCCGACAGATCAGGGATAGCTGTTGATCCTGCGGTTGCCGGTAAGCCTTTGCTGCAAAAACTTTCAACAATCAAAGACCGGTATAAAAAAGGAACCGCCATTACCATAGGCAGCCATGCCAGAACAGTGAAGAACGTCATAACTGTTGACGGAACGAAAATTGTCTTCGATGACGGCTCATGGCTGATGATCCGGCCGTCAGGCACGGAGCCGAAAGTGAGATTCTACATAGAGGCGCGGACAATGGAAGACAAGAAAGTCATTTTCGATTTAGCCGAGAAAATAACCAGAGATGCCATAGGATAGGATACATCAGGGTTCAAGGGTTCAAGCGATAGCATTATAAAATGAATACAATCATTTTGGGGGATACTCATTGTTTTTTAATCGTAAAAAGTGGTTCCTGTATTGATTCACCGCGGCAGATCGGACATTTCCCGGGTTTTGTCAGCCTGTCTCTTTTCCTGAAGACAAAATTGCACCTCTTACAGAGAGCGGGAGTTATCATGAAATTGTGGCTGCTTTTGTCTGTTGACTTCTGGATATGCTCAAGATGGTAATAGATCTCCTTTTCTGAAACTCCTATCTCGGCAGACAAATCTCTCGCGGAAAAAGTATTACCTTCAAGTAATGAGAGTATCTTCTGCCGGATTGTCTGACTCCTTGCAACAGGGATGAAAGGCTGACGGGGTTTCTTCTCCACGCGTTTATTCGGAGAGAGCTGAATGCATCGCACGAATAAAATTATCTACCAAAACCGGGTTAAATGCACCTCCTGTCTCCTTCTTCATCAATGAGAGCACTTCTTTAATTTCAAGTGCTCTTCTGTAAGGTCTCCGGCTCCTCAATGCATCAAAAAAATCTGCGATTGCAACAGTCTGGCTGCAGAGATGCTGTGTCTTATTATTCAGAGCAGATTTCGGATATCCTTTGCCGTCAAACCTGCGATGATGCTCAATGGCAACAATGGACGCAAGGTGAGGTATTCCCTCCAACTTTGCCAGGTATTGTGCTCCATAGACCGGATGCATGCGTATTTCGTCCCATTCCTTCTGATTCAGGGCGTCCTTTTTCTCAAGTACTTCCTTGGAGATGAATAACTTGCCGACATCGTGCAGAAGGGCAGCTATCCCGATATCACGGAGAATGTCCTCGCGAACACCTAAGACCTCAGCCTGGAACATGGAAAGAACGGCAACATTGGTTGCATGAGTGTAGGTATACTCACTGAACGACTTTACAGGACTGATCAGTTTCAGGATGTTTGCCTCTCTTCTGAATGTGATAATGAAATGAACGACGATCTCTTCAAGCCCTGCTATATTAAGCTTTTTAAATGGTGTTATCCCCTGGTACACATCTTTCACCATGCCGACCTGTCCTGATGTAAATCCGGAGAGGCTTTCAAGATCGAGGGCAAAATCGGCATCTATCTTTAACCCGCCTGTCCGAACATCAACAACGCCGGTCTTAATATGGGCATATGTTCTTATGTCTTCAGAAACCGCAGAGATATTTGTAACAAACAGTCTGAGTTCAGAGAATGTGATTCCTTTGATAAAATCAACGCGTGAAAGACCTTTTTTCTTTAATCTTTTTACCAGGTTGACCCCCTGCATGCCGACATCCCTGAGGGGTGTCTTGTTCGCAATAAGATCATCTCCGACAATCATGAGCTCAACACTGTCCGATTGCTGAAGCATCTCACTGAGCAGTGAAAAGGCCTT
>Ga0307379_10003612_pt1 | contig 22393 bp, 36 predicted proteins | sample UN2MG_FD_202237 | JGI IMG/M metagenome (GOLD analysis project Ga0307379, IMG submission 202237) | Soil microbial communities from Risofladan, Vaasa, Finland - UN-2 | ecosystem: Environmental > Terrestrial > Soil > Coastal area > Acid sulfate soil | place: Finland: Risofladan, Vaasa | collected... | reverse complement strand
TCCGCCAAAGATACGATTAATGCGTTTATTGAGGATTCGATTTGGAGCAATGCTAAAGAATATTGGATTAAGATAGACTTCACTGAGGCTCAGGTGAAGGTAGTCTTTGATTCTATAGATGCGCAGGCATCCACGACACCAGTGATATTAAGATTGGAAAAAGGCTATCACACTTGGCGGGGTGATGAATATTATGCTTTGAATGGATGTGACAGAATACATATTGATCTGACAGGTGTTACTATTGATATGGCAGATAGAGCGTGGGAAATTAGTTCTAACCCAGTAGGGATTCAGGATAATGGTGCAGGGGGTTGGGCTGGTGAGTCTTGGAATTGGGTGTCAGGGGCAAAGGGTGGAACGGATTTTACAACTGCGTTAATGAAGGATTCTATATGGGTAGGTGTCTCCGATACAACTGGCTGGGATGATATTGAATTTGGTGATCTAATCACATTTGGTGACTCTGCTGATTATATGTATGCTGATTATGGTGTAAATGGCTATATCGGTTTTTTCGATAGTTGGGCAGATAATAGCCAAGGGGCAGATTCGGGAAAGATGATTTTAAAGAATCCTGCTTTTACTACGGTTAATATTCAGAATTTAAACAGACCACACAGTTCGGATTCCGGTGTAGACACGGCAGAAGAAATAAACAATTCAAGTGATCCTGTTACTTTTACTTGTGATGCGGCAATTACTACTCAAATATTGGTTGGTCATATCCTACGAATGGATAGTGAGGATTTGAGAGTTACATCAATATCGGGGACATCTGTAACTGCAACACGAGCGGTGTCAGGCACAACGATTGCTACCCACGTTACAAATAGTGATATATATAGAAGATCGGGGAATGTCCAGGTTGTTAAGATGAAGAATAAAGTTGCCAGTTTAACTGGTGGTTATATCAAGAATGGTAATATCACTTTTACTGGTTTTGATGTTGTTCAAACAAACAATACTTTTATGGAATTAGATTCTGCTGGAATAACAGATGGACAAACAGCGATGAGTCAAGCGTGGGGAGCGTTGGGGTTTGAATATTGCAACTCAGTTAATGTTGTAAACCATACTGCAAAGGATTATTTCTCTAGAGGTGGTGGATATGGGTTGTATGCAGGCCCAGCAGTTCATTCAATAAATGGAGTTAATCTTACCTTTAGAGATTGTCGTCACGCCTTTACGACTGGAGCATGGCCTTTTACTTGGGGTGTTAATTATATTAGATTACAAAACGTAATAGCATCTGGAAGTCAGCAGGGTAGGGATAATTTTCTTACGTCGGCATTTGATACACATAGAGGATCAAGATACTTCGAGATTGATGGATTTTATATTGATGGTTATACTATGGGTTTTCAGTTAAGGGCGGAAGAAATAGTTATAAAAAACGGCAAGGCGAGACTCCCTAACATATTTTGTAATTTAGGGTCATCTGCGGCTGTTAAAGAAGAAAAGAAATCTTGTGTTATTCAGAATGTTGATTTATATGGTGTCCGAACTATTATTGCACCAGGGACAGGAGCAAAATATAAATATATTGACATTGATAATATGAGAGCGTGGTGCAAAGTAGAAACACCTGTAACAATTAATTATTATCACTCGGGTTTTTTAATTACAACTACGGGTTCGGTAGATAGTTTGGAAATTGATTCATTAGATGTGAGAAATTCTAAATTCTATGGTGTTTATTATAGTGATCTTGAGGACCTAGAAAAGTATTTTACAAGTTATGAGGGGGCAAATCCGGGCCAACCATACAACTATGTATCTTTTGATAATTGTACTTTCAATAATTTTAGATTTCTTTTCAAAGGGGATAGTATAATCACACCGGAATTTCATTTTACAAACAATAAAGTTGTTCACAATGAATGGTTCTTTAGTTTCACTGGTGATATAGACGATTCATCAAATGTGATAATGGAGAATTATCATATATCAAATAATTTTTTTAAAGATGTTCTTGCTTTATCAGGTTTTGGAAATTCAAGAGTTGATAATCTTCTTGTAGAAAATAATATATTTGATAATTGTGGAAATCTATTTTTAACTCCTACATATAATTACGTAGGAGACAATATTCTTATCAAAAATAATACTATTAAAAATTACGATACCCACGACTCTTATAGGACACCTATTCAGTGGGCTGGTAGTTATGGAGTTGGCCCAATTACTCATATTGGTAATGTTTATGAGACAGGAACATTTTCTGGTTATGGAATACGAATACTTACGAATAATGGTTACTCTCCGATATTAAGATTAATAGAAAATAAATTTCTCAATATCACTCCTGGGTCGTTTTTTATGCATTTCATAGGTAATGCAAGAGTTGATATTATTAAAAATACTTTTATCTTAGATGCTACTGGAACGGCGGACGGGTTTTTATACATGGACTCAGCAACAGTAAGGCTGATAGATAATTACATTTACCAATATACTGCTTCTGGGGCAATAGATTTTGTTTCATTGAAAGATACTACCGATCATTTAACAATTAGCGGAAATACTTTTATCTCTGCTGGCTCTCCTACCGGCCCGGATGCAATCCAGGCATCAGTCGGTGGAACTATTGTCGCAGGTGAGAACGAAACAAATTTTGCCACACCTGTTGATACTACTGGATTTGGGGCAGCTGGTGGTACGTGGACATCAATGACTAAGTTTGGAGATTAAATGAAGAAGATAATTTTATTCATATTCATTTTATATAATTCCAGGCGATTCAGTGATAGGAGCCAAATTACTTTTAGGTAGAATAAAATCGGGTACTAATATTGATGATATTGTAGTCGAAGTTAAACAACAAAACTAGGTGTGATATGAAAAAAATATTATTGTTTTTACTTTTTTTTACTATACCCTTATTTGCACAGACTTTCGATCATATTATAGTCTGTGACGATGATGCAGCAACTACTGTTGTAAGTAATGATGGATCTGCTGCTGATTGGGTCGGAGGGCACAATACAGACGTATATGCAAGTGCGGTTGGTACTAATAGTTTTCATCTTAGTGGTACTGGTCATCAGATTCATAGTGCAGCTAATTGGACAGGGCAGGCCCTCACAATACAATGGGATGAAAGATTCCTAAATGCGACTGCTGCTGCAAATGAAGTTCATGTTTATCTCGGAGATGGTGACGATACCCCAGAAGCAAACGAAATCTTTCTATATAGGGCCAGTAGTTCAACCGAGTGGAAAATATATATAAATACAAAGGTAAAAACTACAACAGACCATTCTCCAAATAATACTTCTTTTTATACCTATGTTTTGTCTATTGTCGATACATCGGTAATTTTGACACAGGATGGTGTGGCATTGACATGGGGGGCATGGGACTCTCCCCCGGCAATCCCAACATATAACGCTCCATTTTACTTTGGGACAACATCTGCCCTTGAACCAGACGCTTATTTTAAAAATATTAAAATATGGGCTGATGATACAACTACTTATTATATAGATGGAGACAAGGGCAGTGATGACTTCTCGGGATTCTCACCAACAACCCCTTGGAAAACAATCGCAAAAGTAAACGCAGCATCACTAGACCCCGGCGATATCGTCTACCTTCGCACCGATGATACATGGCGAGAGCTATTAACCGTCCCAACCAGTGGCTCCGCGGGGCTTCCAATCACATTCACGAAATACGATTCTACCGGGGAATCAGGGGCAGATCCGATTATTAGCGGGGCTGATTTATTAAAGGGTGGATCACTTGTTAATGTATCTGGTGATAAATGGTATATACTTGGATATTCTACAGCACCATTGATTGCTGTCTTTAGAGATACGTTAGGTGTAAAAGCTGCAACTTCTGCTGCGGTAGATGCTGAAAAGGAGTGGTTTTGGACTACGGCAGGTGATGATACATTGTTTATTTATTCTACTGATACCACAGATATTGAATACGGACAAAGATCAATATTAATCGATATAGTGGGAAAGAATTATATTACTGTTGATGGCATTGCGGGGAAAATATCAAACTCTAATGGGTTTCGGGCGACTGATGCAGACTTTATTACCTTTAATGCTGTTGATGTTTCCTATTGCTGGGATAATAATTTAATATTTTATGATACTGGTGGTGCAGCCTATGATTCGAATATGACAATTACGAATAGTACTTTCTCATACGCTGGTGAAAATGGAATAGGGACAGGACAATATTATAAGAATGTTTTAATTCAAGGCAATACTCTTCATCACAACGGGCAAGACGGAAGTGATGCATATAATGGTGCTCTTTATATGTGGGATGATGCTCATGGAACTTCTTATGGTTTTATAGTAGAAAATAACATCGCTCATAATAATGGTAGAAACTATGCAGGAGTAAGAGTTGCAAGTTCTACTGGTGGCTACGGATTATGGACTGATACACAGGGAAGTAATGCTGGTGCTGACCCGATAATTATAAGGTATAATATAACATATAACAATACTCATACTGGTGTCTTTTTAGAAAATACACCAGATGCACAGGCTTATTATAATATTTCTTATGATGACAGTTCAGGAATAAGGGTGGCAACATCAGATGCTGATTATCATGCAGATGATAATCTTGTTTATAATAATACTGTTTATAATGCCAGCTCGTATGCAATCCATGTAGGCGATGATTCTACAGAGGGAACGATTGTTAAAAATAATATTGTACACACAGCAGGAACAGGTATTTTCTACCATGAAAATGCTAACACTACCACAATGGACTATAATTTATATTATGATGCTACTTTGACAAATAAATTTAACTGGAATGGTTCTACTTCATCCACTCTTGCAGCCTGGCAGTCAGCAAGTTCACAAGAAGCTAATAGCCTTCCTATTGCCGATCCCCTATTTACCAATGCAGCCAGTAATGATTTCACCTTGACTGCATCGTCACCTTGTATAAATGCAGGGGTTAGTGTCGGATTGGTATTAGACTATGCAGGTAATACCGTACCGTTTGAGACATTGCCGGACATTGGGGCGTATGAGTATCAATTAAGTACGAGTGCAGGTTATGAAGCAAGGTTCAAACTTTTTAAAGACTTTCCTAAAGATAAGAGGCATTAATTATGCGTAAATTATTATTAATATTTCTATTTATTATCGGTTGTAATCTGCAAGGTGATAATGATCCTAAGTTTTTGAAGTTAGTATGGGATTCAAATGTAGAACCTGATGTTACACATTACGAAGTATTTTTCTGGCAGGGTGATGATACTCTTAGTTGGTCAATACCGAATATGGCATTGTATGAATCGGTGAATCAAGCACCGGATTCTGTTGTTTCAAGTTCATATACGATTACTTATAATTATATTAGAGGTGGTGCTAAAGCAGTAGATAATCAAGGGTTAAAATCAGATATGGGATTGAGTAGATTTTATTCGTATGCGGAGTTCTTTGCACCGAGTAGTCCGGTAAATGTAAGGATTAAAAAATGACATTTGAAACTGCTTATAATATCCTTCTTGCTTTAGAAGGTGGTTTTGTAAACCATAAGCACGACAGGGGAGGGCAAACTAAATTCGGGATATCACAACGCCAATATCCAGATGTGGATATAAAGAACCTGACAAAAGAGAAGGCAATGGCGATCACTAAAAAAGATTATTGGGATGTTCTTTGCTGTGACGCCTTTGAATACGGAGAACTTAAGCTTGAGTTATTGGATTTTGGTTTTGTGGCAGGCACTTCAAGGTGTGCAAGATATTTACAACAGGCGTTAAATCTTATGGGTTTCAAAACTGAGGTTGACAGTATCGTCGGGCCGGACACGGTAAGACAGGCGAACAGTGCTTCGGTTAAATATCAAAAGGCTTTACTGGCAGCTGTAAGGGGTTTTGAATTTGAGCATTTTAAAAGATTGGCATTAAAAAGCAAAACACAAAAAGCGTTTATAAAAGGATGGTTGGCGAGAATATGAACAGATATTTATATTTCGGAGTAGTGATTTTAATCTTAGCGATCATGGATGGATTCAACTTTCAAGTGCCCTATGACCGGGGATTTTGGTCACTCAATACAATGGGGGGATTGTTTAAGTTTGATATATGGCACTTGCTAAAGATTGGCTTATTGTTTTGGATTGCGATACCTTTAGCGAAACACCATGCAGTACGGTGGGCTTTATTTGGAGTTCTTGCTTTTTTCGGGCAACTGATTATATATAATTTACTATTTAAATCATTAACTTAATTTAAGGAGTACGTAATGTATCGAAGAAATGTTTTACTTATCATCGCTTTGTTTTTTTTAATGGCAACTGCTTTATTTGCTCAGGATTCCGGTGGTTTTGATTGGGGCAACTTAGGGGTGAATCTCGGTATTATCGGAGCGATTATCGCAATCGTTCAAATGTTTAAACAATATATCCCGGACAAGTTGGTAGTTTTTGTACCGATTGTTTTATCCACCGCTGCTTTTTTTCTTATGGGCGGAGATCAACCGACTGAGAATGTATTATACTGGGCTGCTGCTGCTGGTTATCTCTGGAAAATCGCCAATACAATTACACCTGAAAATGTGCTGAAAGCAAAATGAGTCCTGAACCGAAGTACGAAATAGCTAAATTCGATTTAGAGAAGATTGTAAGGAAGAGCGCATCTTTCCCGGATCATATTCCGAAGGAAGTTGCACTCCTTCCGACTATCGAAGAAGAAAAAGACATTATTAAGATGTTGAAATTTAATGGTATCTGGTTAGTGTTGACTTATGGGGCTACGGTTTTAGATTGGATCTGGAAGCCTGGTGGCTGGGCGTTAAAGCAGATTATTAAATGGCGATACCCTACATGGGAACAAAAGGAGTTATGATATGCCACTTAGACAATCACGTAGATCTGACAATGGACAGAATGAAGCACTCCAATCTCGGAAGTTATTTGATACTGAAAAGATTATTGTTGCGATAATAGCGATTGTCTTAGGGTATGGTGGAAATGCAACTTTAAACTTTTTTGGTGGAGCATCCAAATATGATGTGGATAAAGTAAAAACGGAATCTGTATTTATTAAGAATGATCTTAATAATTATAGAATATCACATGAGAGAGAAGCTATTTTGTCAAGACAAATGATCGATGACCGTCTTAAACGAATCGAATCCGACGTAAAAGAAATAAAAGAAATATTAACTAAGAGGAAATAAATGCCATCAAAAGAAGCAGCAAAAGTAAAGATGAAATTTGTAACCATCCTCAGGGCATGTAAGTATTCGCATGGAGAAGCAGTCAAAGCGTTCGTGCCCGGGGAGAGATTATATATCGATCCAAAATTAAAAGACGGTTTTTCAACTGAAAAGCCGTTTATCTCAGAGAAATTCAGCCTTGTGCTTGAATTAAATAGACACATTAAACAGGAGGATTAACAGTGGCAGACGCAACCAAAATCTATGGTGGACCCATAACAGCTCTTGGCATAGCTGCAACCGCAACGGCGGATAATGGGTCTTTTACTGATCTTGGCTATTTGGATGAGGAGTCATCCGCCATGATCGAGTGGACTCCTAATGTCGCAGGGTTAAGCGACAGCAACAAAGTTCCAATAAGTGGAACGGGGGTGGCGGTTTTCGGTTTATTACAAACTGATCCGGCAGGTATTTTAACCACTCTGGAAACTTATGAAACTGCTCTTGCGAAGTTGAAGATTACCACAATTGACACTACAAATGGTTATCATTATATCGCTAACGTGTTCGTTAATTATAAGGTGATCAGAGACTTTAAGCCGGGTGGAATTCACAAAGTAGAATTAACCGTATCAAGGACAACCGAACACGCTGATGATTTTTGCAGCGGACCTAAAGCCGTAGCATAAAAACAGGAGGGTTAAATTATGGGACATCCTCTTAGAATTTATGGCGATGGGGCACAGGTGTCGTTATATGATGCGACAAATGGTGTCTATCATTGTGGGTTCACAGGAGAAGAAATACTTGTTGAGGAGACTTTATTTCAGGCCGGATTATCCGACTCTAATAAGGTCAAAATAAACAAGGCTGCCACTTTCGAGATACCTTTATTGCAGACTGACACTACGGTGTTGGATGAACTCGAATCCCGCAGGGGAATTTTGCAGGAGGTTTATATTGTTGGTCTTGAATCGGCGGTAAAAATCCGTGATGTATTTATTCAAGCTAAACTTGGAAGAGATTTTAAGCCTGGAGGGATTCATAAAATAACCCTTACGGGAACAAGGGCGATAACTTCATACACCGCAGCTGCGGATTTACCCGAGCTTAAATCTTGCCAATTCATTCAAAATATTCTTGGTGGTTTTGGTGCTGTTTTAGGGACGGGTTCTTATGGCACTGGATGGTCTTATTTAGGGGCAACTGCTTTATCTGTTGATACTTCACATCTTGGCGGTGGATATGGGAATGAGCAGAGATTTACCCTATCTGATGCCGGAGACAGCATTGGGGTTAGAGTAAGGTTTCCACTTAATCAAGTTGCGGTTAAAGTAACTGCAAGTGCCTATGTTGACAATCTAAAGGCTGGAATAAGTTATTTCGATATTGGTTTTAGAACTAAAGATTCCAATGGGAATGTTTTATTTACAAAAGCAGAAGCTAAAACACTTGCTGAGAACGCGGATGGAAGGCAATCGTATACATTAGAATGGACTCCGGCGGCCGATGCTTTATATCTTGAATTTATTATTGTCGGATCAGCTACCGGAAGTTGCGAATTGGGAGTTGATAATGCGCAGCTTGAATTAGGCTCATTAACTAATTATGTGGAGAATGCGTAAATGGCTAATGCAGCTCAGATATTAGCCGGAAGCCCTGCACAGATAGCGATGTACGATGCCACAAATGACACTTTGTTCTTGGGTTATTTGGCTTCTGATAATTTTGAATTAACCCAAAAGCCGTTAGTGCATAAAGATATTGAGGGCATGGAATATCAGTATGGGGTTCGGTCTGAATTAACGGTTGAATTATTAGAAACAGATCCCACAAAAATAGCTGCTTTAGCGACACGCAGAGTGCTGAAACAGGATATATACATAGTAGGAGCCCAGTTTCTTATTAAAATGCATGACGTGTACGTTCAGCACGCCCAAAAGCGATCCTATACCCCCGGAGACAACAGCGTAATTGAGATAACGGCGAAAACAGACGTTGAGGCGAATGTAGAGGTCATTAAAAATCTTCTGAGTAGTGTAAAAGATTCAGTTGATTATGGGAATTTTGATATTGACACTAATACCGATGGGTTATCAGATGGATGGACGGAATTAGCAAACCCGGCAACATCAAGAAATACACCGTCATTTTTGGGGGCTGGATATGGAGCAGATCAGGAGTATTACACGACCGGGGCAGCTGATGAGGGAATTTACTGTGATATAATTTGCCCACTCGATCAAGTTCCAGTTAAAATGACAGCATCGATTTATATGAAATACGATGCTAATGATGATAAAGACGTTTATTTAGCTATTAAAACAAAGAACTCAGCCCTCACGATCCGGGACACAAACACATCTACCGTTAAAATAATTACTGCCTCATCGGTAAGATATTCATATACTGTTGAATTCACTCCGAGTAATAGTGATATTTATAAAGTTTCGATGTATGTTTATTCTTTAAACACCGAAACCTGTAATGCATTACTCGATAATGCTCAACTAGAGTTTGGCAAATTAACCGATTACACGGAGAACGACTAATGATTGAACCCTTTAATGAAGATTTTGAAATTCAGGGGGAGAAGTTTAAAATTAAAGAATTAACGATTGACCAGAGCGAGGACTTTCTCTCGTTTATTTTAAAGGCGTATTGGGATATTGATTTTGAAAAGATAACAGACCCGATGGAGCTTATTCAAAGAGCCGTAAAATATGCCAGTAGTAATTTTAAAGAATTTGCGTTTGCCATATTTAAAGGCCAGAAACCGGAGCGTATCAAGTGGGAGAAGATACGTTTGGTCGATGGAATAAAACTTGTTAATTTTTTTTTCAAAGTAAACAAAGAGAGCGTATCAGAATTGCTGAGCTTATTCAACAGTCAAGGGGGAAGCTTGGTGGCGGAAGAAGTGTTGGAAACCGCAAAAGATTCGCAACCCAGTTAAATATTTGGAGCCTGGCAGATGGTGATGTGATGAGGATTAAATTCATAAGAGAGAATTATAATATGTACGATCTATTCTACTGGTTGTTTATTAAAAAACTTTATTGGGATATACAGAACGAGGAATAAATGGCGAGCATAAATGAAGTAGCCATAAAGATTTTAGTTGACGGCAAGGAAATGACCGCCACCCTGAATGAGTTTGACGATATTCTCAAACAGTCAGGGGCGAGGGGGACACAGGCCGGAGGAAAGATAAAAGCCGGATTCGGGATGGCTAAAATTGCGATTGTCGCTACTGCCGGGGCTATCGCCGGAGTAATGGTCGGGCTTAATAAGGTCGTTAATGCAGCCAGTGATTTCACAGAAGCAAACAGTAAAATGCTTACAGTGTTTAGTAAGGTTCAGGTCGGTGCTCGAGCTGTAAGGGATGAACTGGTCAGTGCTTATTTTATGTCTACAAGAGAGGCGACTGAACTGTTAGCAGCTACCGGAGATTTGCTTACTGGGTTCGGAATGCAACAGGAAAAAGCCTTACAGCTTTCGGGGTCAGTGCAAAGGTTAGCAGCCGATATAGCTTCTTTTAGTAATGCTGAGGGAGGGGCGGAAGCTGTTAGCTCTGCTTTAACTAAGGCTCTTTTGGGTGAAACGGAGTCTATGAAATCTTACGGCGTTGTTATAAATCAACAATTAATCAAAGAGGATTTAAGACAACGAGGATTGGACAAACTTACGGGGATGGCCTTAAAACAGGCTCAAGCGGAATCAGCTCTTAATATAGCTTACAAACAATCTAAAAATGCGGTCGGTGATCTTGACCGAACCCAAAACAGTTATGCGAATACTAAAAGACGAGTGGCAGCTGCAACCGAGGATCTAGCTTTAAAGCTGGGTTCGGTGTTTATGCCGATCTGGAACAAAGTTTTGTCATCAGTGTTGAGGTTTGTTAATTGGTTGAATGCTCAAAACATATCCGGTATACTTCATGCCTCATTTACTGTTATAAGTGAATTTGCCACAAGGGTATTTAATTTGTTTGAGGGAGTTATAACTGCCTTAATTGGATTATCCTCAAGAAATTTCGTACAGATGAAAATCGGCATGGAACAGGTAGCGAAAGCCATTGCGTTGGGTTGGGATGAAACCATTGAGAAGGTTAAAAACTCTTATGTTGAGGGTAATATTGCTTTTGAAGAATTTCTTAAAGGATCGGTTGAGGCGAACGCAAACGCTAATCAGCAAATAGCCGAAGATGCACAGGCTCTTACTGAAAAAGAATTAGCTGAGATCCAGAAACGTGAAGATGCTTGGCAGGAATCATCGAGGCGATCATGGGAACAGCGAATTGAAGGCCGGATAAGGCAATATAATTATGAAAAGGCTTTGAGAACAAAGGAAGAAGCGGAAGAGAAAAAACGGCAAGAGGATCATTTAAAATTAGTTGAACAGACAAAAAAGCGTGGTATGGAAATTTCCATGAACGCCATTGAGTCTATTGCCAAAGCCGCGGGCGCTGACTCAGAAACCATGAAAAACATAATGCGTGTCAGGGCAATTATTGATACTTATGCCGGAGCCAATAGAGCCTTAGCCACTGGGATCCCCCCATGGTCATTTATCACGGCAGCTGCGGTGATCGTTCAAGGATTAGCAAATGTCGCTACTATTGGAGCGCAAAGATTCGCAAGAGGCGGGCTTGTGGCTTCCCCTACATTGGGATTAGTGGGTGAGGCTGGTCCCGAGGTGATTGCACCACGAAAGACTTTTATTGATGTACAAAACGAAATGATTCGAAGAGGTGAGGTAGGCGGTGGTGGTGAAGGGGGTATCGGGGCGAAGCTCGATAAACTTATCGCTGCCGTCAGTGGGCAAATTCTTGTTGCTGAATTGTCTGATGATGGGCTTGCTATAAAAGTTGAAAGAGGGAATCAACTTTTAACTGAAAGGAATTATTAATTGGCGTTCCAAAACTTCTGGTTCCCCAGCCAGACCACAGGATATGAGACTCATTCAGGCTCAGTAAGGATAAACATACACTACAACACTGGCGCCGGAGCATCTAATACAGACATTGATTGCCGATTATTAAAACTTTCCCCTTTAGATATGCCTTTTGAAGTTTCTCCTTCGGAGGGCACTTTCCGGTTTCCTTCAATAGATTTTACCTTTAATAACCCTATTTATGATGCTACAAATAATATATTTGAACAATATTCTATTTTAAATGAGACTTATAAGAACGAATTACTTGTTGATTTTTATATTGATGGCTCTGTCTTTTGGCAAGGGATAATTGATTTTAGTAAAATAGCCAGGTCTGAGTATTATCTTGATGGTGCTAATCTGAAATATAGGAAGATTAAATTAAAGATATACGACAGGCTCGCTTATTTTTGGTTTAATGCTGAAAAGGATTTAGACGATGCAAGCTATGCAGATGATGATCTTATAACAACGGTAATCACAAATACGCTGGCTTTAATTAATATATCATCCGGCGATATTGTTTATGATGCCGGAAAATGGGGAATAGATGAGGCTTGCGGAAATAGTTATGATAGTGATGATTATAAGTGCGATCAATTTGCAGGGACGGAACTGCTAAAAGACTTCTTAAAGGATTTTATGCTTGGTTTTGCCTCATGGATATATTCGTGGAATGGTAAATATTATGTAGTTGCCCGGAACGGCGGAACGACAAAAAGTATTGTAAGTCCCTTTATTCTCTCTGTGAAGAAAATAGAAAATGCCAACCCTATTGAATATGTTAAGGCTTCCGCTGATATTATATGGAGTAATAAATGTCCTATATTGTCTGCGTCCGTTGTCGATTGGGACACCTCAAGGGAACACTCAAAAACCTATGGAGTAAGCACAGTGGATTCAGCGAAACAATTCCTTGCTCATTCTGAGGACTTTATGGATAAGATTTATATTGAGTTAGCAAGTAGCCCTGGCACAAATTACCCTGCCCCATTAACAGAAAATCCGACAAATGGTACACAAATCACCCTTGAAGATAATGCACAAACATCGGATTTTTTCACAGAAGAAATTGAAACTGGAATGGTGGTTTCCTATAATACTGAGGGAGCGCATGCCCCAATTACGGTTGTAGATGATGACGAGAATATCACATTCCCTACAACAGGAATCACAGTAAACACAGGCTTATACTATTATATAAGAAGAGAGCCGGGCGGACCAGGAGATACAACGTTTATAATAAAGGTGCAAATGTTACTTGAAATGGCAGCAGCAATTTATAACGATTTCTTTTTAACAAGCCCCGATGTGATAAATGTCAGGCTAAGTGATATCTCTGAGTTCGTTAATATCCATTACAGGTTTGTGATATTTGGAAATAACCACCGGATAAAAAGCGGAAAGTTTTATTTTGATAAAGATGAAATGATTTTAGACTTAGTTCAAGTTATCTAATCCTACCCTCACACCCGCAAAAGGGCGCAGGTTTGACCGGCCTGTGCCTTTTTAATTTTCAGCGTTTAGCCTGGGAATATCTTTTACTCCCTTACCCAGGAAGTAAGTTATAACACATTCCCCGTTTTCATATAAGTAATTTTTAAACGAATCATTTTCAAGTTCTATAATGATTAATGCCCCGGTACGACTTACAGGTCTAATTTTTATAAACTTCATTTTTAACATTTTATTTGCACTCACCTATATTATTATATATATTTGTATATAATTAAATAGAAAGGGAGAAATGGATAAACCAAAGACAGTAAACAATTACAGCCCATTATGGGTTACCCCGGAGTTACATGTTAAAATTAAAGAGCGCTGTATGCGAGAGGGGCGCTCCATGCGCTTCATCGTTGAGATGCTCCTTATCAAATGGTTACAAGGTAAAATAACCATTGAGTAATTTACTCAAAAAGGGGATCAAATGTGGTGGATAATCGGTTTAATAATCTATGTGTTTTTAGTATGGTTTTTAATACGATTATTAAGTTTTGTAAAAATGATGGACAGGCGGTTAAGCAGGGCATTCCGAGAAGAAAGGAGTAAAAGAAATGTGGAATGAACCTTATGAAATAACTTTAACTAATGAACAGATTCAAGAGGAATGTAAAAAGAGATCGGCACGATGCACAACCTGTAATACTGCAATATCCCCAAATGAGACTTATGTCGTGGGGAATGCAATATTTTGCAGGGTGTGTTATAATGAGTTAGGAATAATAAAAGCAATCAATTAGGGAGGTAAGAATGACAGCATTTCGTAAAGCAACAAAAGAATCGGCAAAGCTAAGGCTTGCCCTGTTTGGACCGTCTGGGAGCGGTAAGACATATTCAGCGTTAAGAATTGCCACGGGCATGGGTGGCAAGATAGCGGTAATTGATACGGAGCGAAGAACCGCGATTAAATACTCAGATCGATTTGAGTTTGATGTGATAGACGATATTTTTGCGCCGGAGATTAATGAGTACGTTGATATCATCAGCCTTGCGGTAGACTATGATATTTTGATACTGGACTCAATAACCCATGTATGGAGAGAGTTGGTAACAGAGGTTGATAAGATAGCAAGAGCAAAGTTCGGAGGGAATACATGGGCAGCGTGGAGCGAAGGGAATCCAAAACAACATAAATTAGTAAATGCTATCCTTGAATTCCCCGGTCATGTTATCGCAACGATCCGATCAAAAACAGAATGGAGCATTACGCAAGATGATAGGGGGAAAAATAAACCGACCAGGATCGGGTTAGCGCCTGAGCAAGGTAAAGGCATTGAATATGAATTCGACTTACTAATGGAACTCACCACCGACCACTTGGCGAATGTTATTAAAGATAGAACGGGGAAATATCAGGACAAGATGATCGAAAAACCGGGTGAGGAATTCGGAAAAGAATTAAACGATTGGCTTTCAACAGGAGAGTCCAGAGAAAAGGTCGAGCAAGAGGAACGGGATAAAAAATTAAAGCAGATCGATAAACTCAAAAAGAACAAGCAGATAAACGAAGCGGAAAGAGCAAGGATAGAGGACGGAGTAAAGTTAGCCAGCCTGAAAGAGTTAGACCAAACAATCAAAATCCTTGAGAAGTGGATAAATGAGAGGAAAGAAAAATGAAGATAGCCTTCATTGATTTAGAGACCACTGGCATCGACCCCGTATTAAACGGGGTTCGTCAGATTGGCGCAATCTTCGAGGTAGACGGAAAAGAAATTGCGCGATTTAATCAAACCGTTAAACCATTCCCATTGGACGTAATAGATCAAGATGCTCTGGATGTGTCTGATATATCTATGGCAGAGGTTCTGAAATTTCAACCGCCGGAATTAGTCTATAAAGAATTTATAAAAGAACTGGATGCTATTGTCGATAAATACGACCGGAAAGACAAATTAATTTTCATCGGCTATAATTCACGTTTTGATGATTCATTTTTGAGGGAGTGGTTCAGAAAAGCCGGAAACAAATATTACGGTTCTTACTTTTGGTGGCCTGCTATTGATGTGTCAAATATGGCAATGGTCCATCTTATGGGAAAACGCCAGGAACTGGAAAACTTTAAACTCGGAACGGTGGCAAAGACTATGGGATTCTATGTTGATGAGACTAAGGCGCACGATGCCATGTATGACATTGAATTAACTAAAGAATTATTTAAAATGCTGAGGGCAGAATGAAATACGACGGCACAATAAAGAATTTCCGTATATTTAATAAACGCCTTTGCAAAGCTGCTGATGATAAAAACGCCGGGCAAATGTTTTTTGATAATGTAAGGGCAATACATGAGAAAAATGTGATTGATTCAATTAAGGCCGGCGAATTTAAAGAAGCTGTATTAAGAGGTTTTAGATGGGATAAGTCAAAAGAAGGGTATAAGTTTTGGGGTATCACCCACGAAAGACTGGAGGACTTCCATGAAATCAACAGCACAGCACCGGGTACTACTGGAGTTAATGAGCAGGGTTGAGGTACCGCTTCATGAACTGCAGACAAAATTTATAGGCGGTACGGATGCAGCCAGGCAGTTAAGGTTTCTGAGAGCAAGGGGATTTAATATCACCTTCTACCGGAGGATGGCGAACGGGAAAGCAACCAACACAACTATTTATAGATTACACACGCCCCTTTGTCAGATAGATTTTGCAAACCTAAGAGTAAGAAAGCCGGAGGCGTTTAAGAATAAACTTGCCTTAGCCGATAATATTTAGTATCATTGATAACCATGTACTAAACGGAGACATCTCCAATGACAAATAATAACCCAACTATGAATTGCGTTTCGGAAACGTTCGCACACCTCTCTCCTTTTGGTGCATGGTATTCTAAGGTTGGGTTTTCTTTTTTATAGGTAATTATGAGACTAATCGTTCGTGACAGAATACTCGATAAATACAATCATAAATGTAATTATTGTGGTTCTGAGGAAAATCTACAAGTAGATCATATTATTCCACTTAGTCGAGGTGGCGTTCATTCAGAAACAAATTTCCAAATATTATGTAGGTCATGTAATATAAATAAAAAAAATAATTACAGCTTCAGTGAATTTTTTAAACGTGGTGATGGCAAAACATACATTTTAGTTAATAGAAAATTTGCGAATTATATAAAATATTTAAAACCAAATGAATTTAAATCTATTATAGAGCAAAAACTTGAAGAGTTCTGTTGATGGGTGGCTGGATAAAATTTTACAGAGAATTATTAGATCATCCATTGGTAGGATTTAAAAAACCATATTCAAAAGCTGAGGCATGGATCTGGATGTTGTCACAATCAAGATTTGAAGATACAAAAGAATACAGAGATTTTGGAGGTAAAGAAAGATTGATTGATATGCCACGTGGGACACTTACTCATTCTATTCGATTTATGTCAAAAGCATTCGGTTGGAGCACTTCTAAATTAATAAACTTTTTAAAAACTCTTGAAAATGATTCTCAAATCACTCAAAAAACAATACAACAAATAACACAGATAACTATATGTAATTATAATTCTTACCAAGGTGATTCGGCACAGCAACCAATACAGCAGAGATACAGCAGAAATACAGCAGAAATACAGCAGAAAAACGAAATAAAGAATGATAAGAATGATAAGAATGGTAAGAATTTACTAGAGCGAGAAAAAAAATTCGCTTCTGAATTAAATGAGTTTTTAAACAATCCTTATGATAAAGAAATGCTTTTAGGTTTTTATGAATATTGGACTGAGGCAAATAAAACTAAAACTAAATTGAGGTTTGAATTAGAAAAAACCTGGGATATTAAAAAACGTTTATCTACATGGGATAGGCGTGGAAAAATGATGAGAGGGATAAATGAAGGCAATAGTAGATCAAAAGACGAAATTATTCAGTCTGCAAAAGAAAGATATAAAAGAGTATTCGGTGTCGATGGTTCAGACATCCCGGGTAAAACTTGATAATAATGGATCCGTAAATGAGAATTGTATATCAGAATATCAATTTGATGAGCCAATGACTAAAGATGAAATTGTTGTAGGCATAGAAACGTTACGTCATCTTTTTAATATCAACGAGAACGCACTTGATGCAATGTGTGAAATAATGGCACAAGAAAATTGGTCTTTAAGAAAATTAATAGATGCTCGTAAATATGTTTTAAAGACCCATAAATACAAAGAAGTTAAGCCGGCCGATATATTGTCTTATGATAAGAATATTAAATTTTACAGTTATTTAGATATGCTTGAGTTAGGCGGGGATGGATTCCGTTGTATTCATATACCTGGTATTCCTAATAAAAAATCTTCTTTTGATCCTATAGAAGGTTATAAAACTATTGATGTTGGGTGGTATGTAAAAATAAATGAACTAATACCAGAATCTTGGGATATTATAAAACCTTAAATAAGTGAGAGCATAATGATAGAAAACAAATCAGTACGAGACCACTTCCTTTGGCTGAATAAGCAGAAAAGGGATATTGCAGAAATCCCTTATGATGAACTTGACGCAGCGCAGAAAGAAATCCACCGCACACCTATTGATGTATCATTGGTGCGGATAGAGCTGGTAAGATTTAATAAAAAATTAATGTGTCTGACCTGCGGAAGCCCGAAGATAGATGAAAGCGTCTCGCCTTATGAGTGCAAGAATTGCTGGATGGCTCGGGTAAAGCGATTACACTCCCCGGAAGAATCCGAGGCTCTGTTTAGTGAATTATTAAGCGGAAAAATGAAAATAAAAGTTAAAATAAAGATGAAGGCAGAAGAGCAAAAAAGCACTCTTGAGGAAGATGAGGAAGTGCCGGAATGGTTGAAGGAATGAGCATGAAAACCACAAAGCGAAAACTTAATGAGACTTTCTCATATTTCATCCGGCTCCGTGACTCTAATGAACACGGTGTAGGGCAGTGAAAGTTAGATTCTATAAAATTGATTTAAGTACAAATATTCCATCATTCAAAAACTCGAAAGTAATATGGAGAAAGAGAAACGGCAAACCATTTATAGCAACCAACCCGGGTTACAAAGCAACAATGCAGGAAATAAGGCTCCGGCTACGATCTGGATTAATGTTCGAGGCACAAGGATCCAGGGAGACCTTGATGGTAAAATTGCAACAGTCCTTGACTGCCTCGTCGAAGAAAAAATCATTTACGATGATAGCGTTCGATATATTAATTCTATTTATGCGACATTTAACAAATCAGAAGAACCCGGAATAGATATAATTATCATAGAAGATTAGAAAAGATTTGATTTTTATTCTTTATATGTATATATTACAAGAAAACATTGTAAGGTTGACATGGGCAAACCATTAAAAATTTATACCGGCCAGAGATTTGGTATGCTTACCGTTGTCCGGGAGGTTGATCGATATAATCTACCAAGCGGACAGAAGGTGAGGCGATTTTTATTTAAATGTGATTGTGGGAATATGCACGAAGCCTTCTTGCTTCATGTTGTCAGGGGGAGAATCACAAGTTGTGGGTGTGTGGGAAATATAAGGGGTGGCGAGTCTAATACTAGAATTTATAAGACATGGCACACAATGATGTGGCGTTGCAATAAACATTACTTTGAATCACAATATTATTATGATCGTGGGATAAGGGTTTCCTCAGAATTTCTTGATTATTTTTATTTTAAGAAATGGGCATTAGAAAATGGATATAGAGACAATTTACAAATGGATCGAATAGATAATAGTAAGGGGTATTCACCGGAAAACTGCCATTTCGTTACTTCTCTAATAAACAATGCGAACAAAAGAAATACCATTATAATTGAATACAATGGAGTGAAAACGAGTTTAGCGTTATTGCTCCACAAAAAGAAATTAATGGGACATTATGTAACTATTAGAATGAGAATTGCAAGGGGATGGAATGCTCAAAGAGCGGTTGACCATCCGATAAGACAGGGGAATTATAAAGTAAAACAATTAACCGGGGATATTAACTAAAATGCTAACTTTAAAGAAGGAGGCATAATGAAGGCTAAATTGTGCGTTGCACCTTTATGTCCCCGGTTTTTAACTAAGGCATATAGGGTGAGGGAATGAATGAGGGAGAGAATTTGCGGGACAACGCGCAGCCCTGTATGCCTTTATTAAGGAGGGGTGAGATGGAAAAAAAAGATCAAGTAGAAATTATGGAAAAACAACTATCTAATTTTGAGACTTTGCTTGAAAAAATGCAATATATGAATTTTGCTTTTGATTCAGACCCTGAATATTCAAAAGAAGCAAGAGATATTGTGCGTAGTAATATTTGTAAAGAGTTAAAGGAGGAGTGAAATGGACATTAATGTATTAAGAGAAGAATATCCGGTTGCCAGAAAGGATCATAATTGCTCAGCGTGTGAATGGATAAGAGAAGATATGCGTGATTTTACATTCGCTGAATTAAGAGAAATTGTCATAGCAAAAAGAAATGGATGGAAGATTAAAAAAGGGCAAAAATACATAAAGCAAATTAATATATGCGATGGTGATTTTGGTGTATATAAAGCCATCCCCGAGATACATGATATTTGCATTGAGCATGATATGTTTGAGAATTAAAGGAGGAGTGAGATGGACGGAAGAATAATTGCATTAATATGTGTATTAGCACCGATAGTATTTCTGTTGATATTGATCGGGAGGCGAAGATGAATAAACTAAAAGAAATACGTTTAATTGTGGGTAAGTATAGAGAAACACAAAAAAAAATGTTAGATGCAATTCCAGAGTTTCAAAGAATGAGAATATCATACAAGGTGACACAACTTGAAGGACAAATAAAAGCCATTGGTGAAATGTGTCATGAACTGGAGGAAGCATTGGAGGGGAAATGAGTGATATATTAGATTATCAGTGGTCTCTGAAAGATGGCTATGGTAAAATTAAGTGTGTTAAATGTGGATTAGAATTTACTCCTGTTAAATATAGGGCTTGTCAACAACGCATCAAACAACTGGAAGAGAAATATAATGATTTGATTTTGTCTGTTGAGTCTATATATGAGAATGAATCAAGACATGAAACGGCAAAGAGATATATTGTCGAAAGAGAAAATAGAGAACCACAACCGTCCCAAAAGCCATTAGAAGAGAAATAAGAGGAGCGAAATGACAGGATTTTTAACAAGTGAGCAAGAATTATTATTAGAGAACAGGGAATTAAGAAATCGCATCAAACAACTGGAGCAACAGATTAAAGATCCAAATAATTGTCGCATAGTATCAGAAGCATTCGCCAATTTGGAGAAGCAGGATAAGCGCATCAAACAACTGAAAGAAGAGGCAGATAGGATAAGAGCCTCAAGACGTAGAATTGATAAAGAACGGAATGAGTTCAAAGCGGAAAACCAGCGATTGACTGATGGATGGAAAAGATGCTTTTTTGCATACGGCTTAGAAGTAATGAAAGAATCATCGGATGAAACAGAGATTAATTGGCAACAAGCCCTGAAAGGTGAGTGATATGGATAAAAAAAGTTATAGAATTACAGATTTAGGCTGTTTATTACAAATTGTTTGTGATCCTGAAAATCAGCCACATCAATTTATGGGCGATGAAAACGGTTTAAAAGAAATGTTTTTTAAAGATGCCAATGATTGTTCATGGACTACCAAAGAAGTATCACATCTTGAATCTGGTTATGAAGCAGAGAACAAACAACTGGAAGAACAAATAGCAGACATGAACGATGCCTACAAGGTGGTGATGGATGAGAAATGTGCAGACGATGAGATACATTGCACTTGTGTTCCGGCATTGAGACAGCGCATCAAACAGCTGGAAGATCAACTCCACAAGATAACCTTATTAGCATACGCTGACCACAATGATGAAATAATAAAGATACTGGAGGAGAAATGATCCTATTATACGCTTCACCGCACGAAGTAAAGTGGGTGGATTATGTGCCGAGATATTGTATTGGCGTGGGCGCCACAAGATTTAAAGGTCAATGGAGAAGATTTGAATCAAGAGTTGTGATGCACTTAGATAAGGCTGACAAAGTAGTCCTCTTTGGCTCCTGCGGACGATTAGATTCTAATCTTAGAGACTTCGGGGAATTGATTATCCCAAGGGGGTGGTTTAATCAGAATCGGCAATTAATAGTTGTGGCTGGTGAACGTGGGTATGGAATAACTACAGATCATAGTGTAAAATATAAATGGGAGCGTCAATCATTATTCGATCAGAATATTGACTGTGTAGATCAAGAATCATATCACGTTGGTAAACTTTGCCAGGAATTGGGCGTACCGTTTGTCAGTGTACGGTACATGATCGACAGGTGTGACCGGAAAGCAATGCCGACAGGAGTGAATCATTTCTGGCGTATGTGGCAGCATAAACGGATGCAACTTAAATTCAATCAATGGTTAAGGGAGGAAAATGTATATATTTCGAATAGTTAAAGATGGAAAAATTCACTATAAAATTCAGCACAAGAGATGGCTTGGCTGGTCGGATTCATATTGTAATGAATTGATACAGGATTATGCGAGAGCAGAAGAATTATTACATGAAAAAATTGAAGTAAATAATACAAAACAACCAAAGGAGGGAATATGTTAGAAAGAATATTAACCGAACTGTCGTTTATTATTTTGGGTGGGCTGTCAATTATTTGTTTAACTATAGGCTATGGAATGAAAAAACACTATAGCAATTATTATGGATTTTTTGAACGTACTAAACGCAATCCATATAACGGTAGACTAACTGATTATAATCCAAAAGGTAATGGTAAATGATAATATCTAAATTAAAGTTCTTCATACAGAAGCGGTTCATGCCTATTAATAAAATACGCTTTGAAATC
>Ga0307379_10003611_pt1 | contig 22395 bp, 20 predicted proteins | sample UN2MG_FD_202237 | JGI IMG/M metagenome (GOLD analysis project Ga0307379, IMG submission 202237) | Soil microbial communities from Risofladan, Vaasa, Finland - UN-2 | ecosystem: Environmental > Terrestrial > Soil > Coastal area > Acid sulfate soil | place: Finland: Risofladan, Vaasa | collected... | reverse complement strand
ACATCGATAGAGGGGCATTCGAGAGAACGCAGATGAGAGCAGTAAGGCTGCAACGGATGAGTCGGCGGTCTTGTTGGGTTCTTTTGCGTCCGACGGGACGGATGCGATTGGCATAATTTTTTTTCAAATTTTCTTTCGAATGCACTCATTTTTTGTTGCACGAAAGGTAGCCGTTCAGGTCATTAGGTTGGCCTGAGGTAGAAGTGATGGAGTAGGCGTTTGGAAATAGCAGGCGGACAGAGCGTTTTGAAGGAATTGCCAACTGGACCGACCCTGTTTTCGGCAAGTAGTCAGGACCGTCCAGATACGAGCATTCCACTGCCTACCCATCACCGAGCGGCTACCTTGTGTAATCTGTCGGTCAATAATCGCCTGGCGAAAGGTCTGCTCAGCAGCATTGTTGGTTGGGGGCACAGCAGGATCAAACAGGAACCGAAACATCGCATCGCCATGCTTGACAAAGCGTTTAGAAATCGTGGCCGACTTCGGCGGCAAATCTTCCTGTTTTGCCACGGTCAATATTCGATTTTTGATTTTAGACATAACCTTTTCGAACCTGTCCTTTGGGATTTTGTCTCGAAGATGCCAGATGTGAAAAAGCCACTTAAAATCCGTCAACAGCGCTTTTCCGAAGCGTTTGTCGCCCTCATCAGGCAGAGTGGTAAGAAATTTGATGTCCCGAATCAAATGAGCCAGACAAAACTGCTGAAGCTTGTTAGCATATTTAACATAAGCACTGAAGAAATCACTGACGATTGTGCCGTTATAAGTTTCTCCGAGAATATCTTTGAGCACCTGAGAAGAACGCGATTTAGCTATGTAGAAAAAACTGATTGCCGAGGTACAGAAGACCCATATCCAGTACTTAATACCCTTGTCTTTTGTCTTTCCAGCCGGACTCGTCAATATTCAAAACCGGCTCGGTAGGAATATGCTGTTGGAGTTGCTCATAAGGTTCGGCCAAGGCTCCATTGACACGTTTAATCACATTGCACAGATGGCTCCGAGCAACGTTGATATTCAAGACTTCACGACAAAAGGCTTCCAAACCAGTGTAGGAGGCATGGAGCGAACCTTTCATGTAGCCTATCAATGCTTGCAAACGCGGCTGGAACAATTGACCTTCCACTACGCCGGAGGGCAGTTTAGCCCAGACAATTCGGCCACATTTGGGACAGATAAAACCGTACAAACGGTATTCAGTAATGGTAACAGGATTGTCAACAAGTTCAACGGTCTGCTGAATTTTCGGCTCCTCAAGCGGCTGGCCAGGGCCTTTGTAGCCACAATCACAACTATGTGCATAAAGCGGGATCGTTTTATCAATTCGATTTGGCCCAAATGGTTGTCGGTTGAAGCCTTTATGCCCAGATTGACCGCCTTGATGGCGGGGACCATCGGATTGTTTGGCTTTAGGCGGCTTAACAATATCAGAGGATGGCGGTTTGGAAGAGTTCGAGGAATTCTTGGAGAGTTTAGCCACCTTTTCAGCAAGCTCGGCGTTGACTTTGAGAAGTTCGGCAACTTGTTCTTTCAAAGCTGCGTTTTCAACTTGCAGGTCGGCAATTTGCTGCTTATAGAATTGTTCTCGTTTAGATGTCAATTTTTGTCCTCAAGACACTTACAACAGCTATTATCGGGCGAACGAGGCCTACCGCTTAAAAAAATCTGGAAAAATACAGATTATTTTCTTAAATTCCAATGTTGTGTGTGTTATTGTGTGTGTTATAAGGTGAATTGGAAGATTACATGTTGGGTATTTGATGTTGTCTGCGTGGGCCAGTACTGTCAAAATACCCCTGAACGGTTATCACGAAAGAAATTGCGAGGTACAATGAAAATACTCGACAAGTCTGTTGTGCTAAATGAGGGGGCCTTTGGCCCATGAAGAACGAGCAAATTAGTGTGTGCATTATTGGGGCGGGTCGTGCGGGTATGATCCACGCCCAGGCCATCGAGCAGATCCCCGGTGCTCGGGTCGTTGCCTTAGCCGATTCTGACAAGACGCTTTGCCGGGCGGGGGGCAGGCAACTCGGTGTGAAACTGCTCTACGAAGACTATCGCAAGGCTATGGAGGATGCCAGCGTCGATGCTGTCATTGTGGCCACTCCGACGAGGCTGCACCACGATATCGTCGTCTCAGCGGCTCAGGCGGGCAAACACATCCTGTGTGAGAAGCCCATGGCGATGAATGCAGCCCAGTGCGCCGAGATGATCCAAACGACGGGAGAGAATCGGGTCAAGCTGCAAATTGGGTTCATGAGGCGGTTTGACGAGGGATTTCGGCGGGCCAAAGAGGCTGTTCATCGTGGTGACATCGGCGAGGTCGTGTTAGTCAAATCATTGACCCATGGCCCCAGCACTCCGAAGCCGTGGCAATACGATGTGGGCGGCAGCAACGGCCCTCTGGCTGAGGTCAACAGCCACGACATTGACACGCTGCGGTGGTTCACCGAGAGTGAGTTCTCGCGAGTATATGCGATTGCCGGCAACTATCGCTGCCCCGAAGCCCGAGCGGAATTTCCCGATTTCTACGACAATGTATCGCTGGTGGCGTCTTTTGCCAACGGCATGCAAGGCTTCATTGACGGGGCGGTGTCTGTCAAGTACGGTTATGACGCTCGGGTGGAAGTGCTGGGCACCGAAGGGATACTGTTTGTGGGTGAGCTGGCCGATGGTTCAGTGGCCGTCTGCAGGGGGCGTGGCGAGATCGCGCGGCCGGCGGTGGCAAGTTGGCGAGACCTCTTTGCCGATGCCTACGTGGCTGAGGACGCGGCCTTCGTGGCGGCGGTGCGTGAGGATACGGAACCGGGGGTGGACGGGTATGACGGCATGATGGCGGTGAAAGTGGTCGAGGCCGGGAATCAGTCGATTCGGGAAGGACGGCCCGTGTGCTTGAACAACGAAACACAGTAAGGAGATGTAGATATGAAGGTCGGAATCGATAGTTACTGTTACCACCGCTACTTCGGGGAGGTTTACGACCACCAGGAGAAACCGGCGCAGACCTGGACGCTGGAGGATTTCATCAACCGTGCCAAGGAGTTGAACGTTGATGGGGTCTCGCTGGAGTCATGCTTCGTGCGCCTGGATCGAGCGTATTTGTCCGAAATCAAGGCCATGCTCGATGAAGCCGGCATTGAAAGGGTGTGGGCCTGGGGACATCCCGACGGCCTGGAGGGCGGCAAGAACGAACAAGAGTTCGACAAGATGCTGGAGAATTTCGAGTATGCCAAGGAGATCGGCGCGCCCATAATGCGGGTGGTGGGCAGCAGCTTGATGTTCCGAAACGAGCCGCATGAGGCACAAATCCAGCGTCTCTCGACGATGTTCGAAAAGGCGGTCAAAACCGCCGAGCAATACGATATCAAGATGGCAATCGAGAATCACATCGACTTCAACTCGGACGAGATCTTGCAGTTGCTCAACAACGTAGGTTCGCCCTACTTAGGCGTCAATTTCGATACCGGCAATTTCATCAGGGTCCTTGACGATCCGGTGAAGGCGGCGGAGAAACTTGGCAAGCACGTGTTGGCTACGCACGTCAAGGACGTGAGATTGCTGGAAAGCGTGCCTGCCGATACCTGGTACTTCTTCTCCAGCGTTCCGGTCGGCCAGGGGCTGGTCGATGTCAAAGGTGTCGCCAAGGCTTTGAAGAACTCCGGCTATGACGGGGTGCTGGCCCTGGAGATTGATTCGTTGCACCCGGACTACGCCGGGGAGGAAGACAAGGTCGTCGAGGAAAGTGTCAATCAGCTCAGGGCTCTCACCGGCGACTTATAGAGATTCGGTTGCAGACGTGGTGTCGGGAATAGAGGATGTCAAGTAATAGATCAAGTAATAGATGTGGGGTCGAGCAGATGAAGGCACAACTGGTACCGGTATATTTCAAGTCGGCCGATAACGAGGATTTTCAAAAGCAGTTGGGCGTGCTCAGGAACCTGCTGGTCGACGAGGTCACGTTCCTGGATCCGGTGGCGCTGGGTGCGCCCCTTCCGGATGCAGCAGATGCCGCAGTGTTCCCACAGCTCCTGGGCGATGCGTACCGCCGGGTCGAGGACTTCCGCCAGATCGATATCCCCCTGCTGGTCATCACCTCCGAATTCGGCACCATGGCGATGTGGGATTGGGAAATCGTCTCGTTCATGAAGACCGAGGGCGTCGAGATGATCGCGCCCTACAACCTCGAGCAGACGAAGATGCTCTGCCGGTCCCTGGCAGTCAAGCGGGACATGCGCAGCACGAAGTTCCTTGTGATCCAGGACGACCCCGGTGAGGGTTTCCAGGCCGATATCTTCAAGCGCTTCTACTGGTGGGAGGACCAGTGCACACAGCGGATCAGGGACAAGTTCGGCGTGACCATCGTCAAGAAAAGCTTCAAGGAATTCGGCGCCAGGGCTAAGGCGATACCCGACGAGCAGGCCAAGGCCGTGTGGAAGAACTGGGAGCTGCAGACCGAAGGGATTAGCGAAAAGGCGTTGTACAGCGCGCTGAAGGTGTATCTGGCGGCCAAAGGGGAAATCGAGAGCGATCCCGCTATCAAGGGCATCGGGATCAACTGTCTCAACGAGTCACATTTCAGCGATACGACGCCCTGCCTGGCGTGGGATATGTTGTTTCGGGAGAAGGGGATCGTGTGGGGTTGCGAGGCCGACACGATGAGTCTGCTGACCAAGTATCTGGCCCATCACTGTCTCGGCGCGCCGATCATGATGACCAACATCTACCCGTCTCTGATGGGCAAGGCCCCGCTCCAGCACGAGCACATCGACGCTTTTCCCGAGGTGAACGAGCCGGAGAATTGTGTGCTTCTGGCACATTGCGGGTACCTGGGCATTGTGCCGAGCACGCAGGCGACCGAATGGACACTTCGACCCAAAGTACTGGCCATCGTCGACGACAACGCCACGGCGATAGACGCACGCATGCCGTTGGGTCCAACCACTATGGCCAAGCTGGACCCCACGATGAACAAGATGCAGGTCGTGGACTGCAAGCTGGAGCAATACGTGCAATACCCTGGCTCCCACTGCCTCAACGGGGCGGTGATACGGGTCCCCGACGGACACCGGCTGATGGCAAAGGCGTGCTCTCATCACCAGTGCCTGCTGTCGGGGCAGTGGATAATCGAGATGGAGTTCATGGGCAAGGTGTTCGACCTCCAGATCGAGCGGATCTGATCCTGGATGGTTGATGGATGCCTTTCGATAGGGACAGGAGAAGAAAACGATGAAAGAACTAAATGTTGCCCTGGTGGGCGGCGGATTCATGGGCAAGGCGCACAGCAACGCCTGGCATAATGCAGGTCACTTCTTCGAGCTGAAGGCCCAGCCGGTCATGAAGGTCATCTGCGACCAGAACGAAGCGGCGGCGAAACAGTATGCCGGCAACTGGGGCTGGGCGGAAATCGAGACTGATTGGCGCAAGGTAATGGCAAGGGAGGATATCGACATCGTCGATATCTGTGTGCCGACCGATCTCCATCATGACATTGCCGTTGCTGCGGCCGAAGCCGGCAAGCACATCTTTTGCGAAAAGCCCGTGGCGCTGACGGCAGATCAGGCGAAGGAGATGTATGAAGCGGCCGAGGCGCATAAGGTCGTGCATTACCTGAACCACAATTATCGGCGATGTCCCGCCGTACGCCTGGCGAAACAACTTATCGAAGAAGGGAAAATCGGCCGAATATTCCACTGGCGGGGAGCCTACCTGCAGGACTGGATCGTCGATCCCGATTTTCCTCTGGTCTGGCAGCTCCAGCGACAACGGGCCGGTGCCGGGCCGCATTTCGATTTGAATTCTCATAGCGTTGATCTGGCTCGGTACTTAGTAGGAGATATCAGCCGCGTCACCGCCATGACCGCCAACTTCATCGCGGAGCGTCCCGTGGCCGAAGCGGGCGGGCCCACTGCCTTTAGTGCGAAGACCGCCCAGAAGAACACGGGCAAGGTCACGGTAGAGGATGCCGCCTTTATGGTCGTGCAGTTTGAAAACGGGTCGCTGGGCTCGTTTGAGGCAACGCGTTTTGCGCCGGGCCGCAAGAATTACAACTATTTCGAAATCTACGGCAGCAAGGGGAGTTGCGTGTTCAACTTCGAGCGAATGAATGAGTTGCAGGTGTTTTCGCGGGAAGATCCTGAATATGCCCAAGGATACAAGACAATCTTAGCCACCGAAGCGGTGCATTCGTACATGGCCGGCTGGTGGCCTCCCGGACATATCATCGGCTACGAGCATGAATTCCACCACGCCGTCGTTGACTTCCTCGAGGCTATTGCGACAGGCGGCACGATCGAGCCGAACTTCTATGATGGGATGAAGACGATGCAAGTGCTTGAGGCCGCTCTGGAATCGGCCGAGAAGGGAAGGAGCGTAGCTCTTGCTTAGGGTAGACACACGAAAGCACAAGATGCGTGTCGCACTCCTCTCTGGGACAAAGGGGCTTCGGGTGCGGTCTGCTCTGCAGCCCGAAATAGGCCCGAGTGATGTGTTGCTGGAAACGAAGGCAGCGCTGATTTGCGGTACGGACGTGCGCATTCTTCGCCACGGTCATCAGGCGATTGGCGCCGGGACCGAGCGCGTCCTGGGTCATGAGTTCAGCGGCGTCATTGCGCGTGTCGGTGCGGATGTCGAACATCTCAAGGAAGGGATGCGCGTGGCGGTGGCGCCCAATATGGGGTGCGGCCAGTGTGATCTCTGCGTAAGCGGTAACACTCATCTGTGTCGCGAATACCGCGCTCTGGGCATCCATATCGACGGGGGCTTCGCCGAATACGTGCGGATCCCGGCGGCGGCGGTACGACAGGGAAACGTGGTCGAAATCGGCCCCAGGACCACCTTTGCCGAGGCCGCTTTGGCCGAGCCGCTGTGCTGTGCGTATAACGGTTTCGAGCGGTGCACTATTGGCCCTGGTGATAAGGTATTGATCATGGGGGCCGGTCCCATCGGCTTGATGCACGCCAAACTGGCCAAGCTCGGCGGTGCGGCCGAGGTCTATATCAGTGACCTAAACGCGGACCGTTTACAGCGTTGCCATCAAATGGACGAGTCGTGGGTTCCTCTCCCTGCCGATGAAGTAGCGGGTCGGATCACCGAGTTGACTGCCGGCAAGGGAGTAGACGTCTGTATTACGGCTTGTCCCTCCAGCCAAGCCCAGGCACAAGCCCTGGAACTGGCCGCCATGAACGCAAGAGTCCTCTTTTTTGGCGGGCTGCCCAAGGGCCGATCCATCGTGCCGCTTGACACGAATCTGATTCATTATAGGCAACTCATGGTCACCGGGACCACCCGTGCGAGCATAACGCAGTTTCGCAAGGTGTTATCCCTTATCGAGCATGGTACGCTCTCCGTGAAGGAATTTGTGACGGAAGCCTTTGATATTGCCAACATCCGCAAGGCATTCGCTCATACCACGGACGGATCAGGACTGCGCTGTATGATCGCGTTCGACAGGCAGTTGAAGCAGAAATGAGACCACCGGCAACGCCGGGACTGCATATATGGCTGAGAAAACACTCATCGGTATCGACATCGGGACCCAAGGCACCAAGGCCGTATTGTTTTCCGAATCGGGGCAGTGCCTGGCGGTGGCCGTTCGTAAATCGCGCCTGCACCAGCCGGGAGCAGGTATTGTGGAAGAGGACCCCGAGTACCAGGTGCGCACCGTATGTCAGACCGTCAAGGCATGTGTCAAGAAGGCCAGGGTCGCGCGCGAGTCGGTGGCGGCGGTCGGAATTGACGGACAGATGGCCGGCGTGATTGGCGTGGGAAAAGACGGCCGCAATGTCACGCCCTACGATTCCTGGCTGGATACTCGTTGTGCCTCCTATATCGAGCGGATGAAGGAGCAGGCGGGCGAACGGGTTTTGCGTTCGGCCGGTTGCGCTCCGAGTTTCAATCACGGGCCCAAGATACTCTGGTGGAAGCACGAGCATGCGCAGGTGTATCGGTCGATTGCTTCTTTCGTGCAGCCGGGCGGCTACGCCGCGATGCGTCTCTGTGGCTTGGACGGCGGAGCGGCGTTTATCGATTCGACGTACCTGCATTTTTCAGGTTTTGCCGACAATCCCCGGGGCGTCTGGGACGACGGTCTGTGCGAGGTCTTCCGCGTGGATCGGCGCAAGTTGCCTCGGATTGTATCGCCGGCGGACATCGTCGGCGAAGTAACGCCGCAGATGGCGCGTCGCTGTGGATTGCGTGCGGGCACCCCCGTCGTAGCCGGCTGTGGTGATACGGCTGCTTCGTTCCTGGCCTGCGGAGCCACCCAGGCGGGCATCTGCGTCGACGTAGCTGGGACGGCGTCGGTATTCGCCGCCACGACAAGCAAGTTTCGCCCCGATCGCCGTCATCTCACTCTTGGCTGCGGCCGCGCAGCGACCGAGGGGCTGTGGCATCCTTACGCCTATATCAATGGCGGCGGCATGAACCTGGAATGGTTTCGCCGAGAGATGGCGAATCGTGGCCGCAAGGCCGGCGGGATAACGTTCAGCCGGTTGAATCGGCTGGCCGAAGAGATATCTGCCCCGGAAACGGCGCCGCTATTTATCCCGCACCTTGGCGGGCGGGTATCTCCCAGCGCCGCCCATCTGCGCGGGGCCTGGGTCGGACTGGATTGGTCGCATAGCTTGGGACACCTCTATCGGGCCGTACTGGAAGGCGTGGCGCTGGAATACGGTATCTACCGGAACATCCTGGCCGAATTGTACCCAGATCTAAAGCTGCGCGAGATCCGGGTGACCGGCGGGGGCCAGGAGAGTACCCTGTGGAATCAGATCAAGAGTGCGGTGCTGGAGATGCCGGTAGTACAAACCACACGCAGTGAAGGAGCTCCGATGGGGGCCGCGATGGTGGCCGGCTACGGAACGGGACTGTTCAAGAGCTTGCCGGCCGTGGCGAAGAGCTGGGTACAGAAGGGGACCCGTCACAGAGCGCCGCGAAAGATGGCCCGGATGTACCGTGAGCGTCTGGGACGGTACGAGCAACTGCTTGAATTGCTGGATGGCTATTTCGGCCAAAAACAAGAATGAAGTATGGAGGTATCATCATGAGAAAAACAAGAATGAAGTATGGAGGTATCATCATGAGGATGTGTGTTGTTCTCGGCGCGGCCGTGCTGATTATGGGTTGCGTCGCAGTCGGTGAGGAGGATCAGCCCAAGAGTATTTTTGCCAAGGACAATCTGGTGGCCTGGTGTATTGTGCCGTTTGACGCTTCGCACCGCGGGCCCGCGGAGCGGGCCGAGATGCTGGAGCGACTCGGCATCAAGAAGGTGGCGTACGACTGGCGGGCGAAGGATGTCCCTACCTTCGAGGAAGAGATCCTGGCATACAAGCGGCATGGTCTGGAGTACTTTGCGTTCTGGGATTGGCATCCAGCGATGGCGCCATTGATCAAAAAGTACGGCATCAAGCCGCAGATATGGAAGACCTTCGGCGCTCCCGCTACCGGCACACAGGACGAGAAGGTGCAGGCGGCGGCCCAGGGACTCATGCCGCTCGTCGAGCAGACGCGCGAGTTGGGCTGTCAACTGGCGCTCTATAACCATGGGGGCTGGGGCGGTGAGCCCCGGAACATGGTGGCGGTGTGTCAATGGCTGCGGCAGAACGCCAACGCCGATCACGTGGGCATCGTGTACAACCTGCACCACGGCCACGGACACATCGACGATTTCGCCGAGGTGTTGAAAGCGATGAAGCCTTACCTGTTCTGTTTGAACCTCAACGGCATGAACACGGGAGCCAAACCCATGATCCTGCCCCTGGGCCAGGGACAACACGATCGCAAGCTGCTGGAAATCATTGCCAGGAGCGGCTATCACGGTCCGATCGGCATTCTGGACCATCGCGCGAACCTGGATGCAGAGAAAAGCCTCAAAGAGAATCTGGACGGGTTGAAGCGATTGCTGCAACAAATGGGCTATGCCGCGTCGACACGCCCGGAGGATGGCAAATGACTTTGTTCCAGTTTGCAACTCCAACCAAGCCGACTTTTTACTTTATTGGTGTGACCACGGGTAAATCCTCGATCATGAAAGTGTTTCCTGCGTGGGCCCGTCACCTGGCGTTAGGGGATTGTTCTATTCGAGGCATCGACTGCAAGTGGCACGACGACCCGGTGGTATATCGTCGCGCGGTGTCTTTTATCAAGGACGACCCTTATTCCCTCGGGGCCCTGGTGACCACGCACAAGATCGACTTGCTGGCGGCGTGTCGCGATCTCTTTGACGGTCTGGGTGAATATGCCCGGTTCCTGGGTGAGATCAGTTGCATCTCCAAACGCGACGGCGCCTTGTGGGGGCATGCCAAGGACCCGATTACCAGCGGTTTGGCGTTGGAGGCCTTTGTGGCCAAAGACTATTGGGAACAATCGGGGGCGGAGATTTGTTTGCTCGGCGCGGGAGGTTCTTCCCTGGCTCTCACGACGCATTTCATGAAGCAGGTTGGCAAGGAAAGGTCTCCCGCGCGCATCTACGTGACCAACCGCAGCCGCCCGCGTCTCGAAGCCATGCAGCGTATCCACCAGGAGATTAATCCGGGTATAGAAATCGTGTATCGTCACTGTCCCACGCCGGCGGAGAACGATGAAGTGGTTCACCAACTGCGGCCGGGTTCGCTGGTCGTCAATGCCACGGGCTTGGGCAAGGATGCGCCCGGCTCGCCGCTGAGCGACGCCGTGGAGTTTCCCGAGAACGGCTTCGTATGGGAGTTCAACTACCGGGGGGACCTGGTGTTTCTCGACCAGGCGCGCGGTCAGCAGGCGGCGAAAAACCTGACGATCGAGGATGGCTGGGTCTATTTCATTCACGGTTGGACCCGCGTGATTGCGGAAGTATTCCATATTGACATTCCCACCCGTGGTGCCACGTTCGAGAAGTTGTCCGAGATCGCGGCCCGGGCGAGAACGAAATGAAAGGGACGCAAAAGGGATGGATGTTGGAAGTGCTAATGGCGTGATGAATCCTTTCTCTGTCGATATCGACATAGACGCAGGGGTGATGAAGAACGCGACGAACCGTTTGGTGCGCCGGGCCTCGGACATGCGTGGGTATTATGCGGACGAAGCCTCGCTCGAACGACTGATTGCCGAAAGAGACGACCCTTTGCACTACGAGGTCTTTGAGGTTCCGGTGCCCGAAGAACGGGGGCACCTGATGTACTGCATCAGCACACTTCAGCCCGGCCGGGTCGGCGAGGAGTGCTTCATGACCAAAGGACACTACCACGAGGTGGCGGAGACGGCGGAAATCTACCTGTGTCTGCAAGGCCAGGGTTACATGGCGATGAAAACCGCCGAAGGCACGTGGAAGGCAGAACCGATGCGCCGGGGCCGCATGGTTTATGTGCCGCCCTACTGGGCGCATCGTTCCATCAACACCGGAGATGATCCGTTGGTTTCATTCTGTGTCTATCCGGCCGAAGCCGGGCACAACTACGGAGACATCGAAGGCGAAGGATTTCCGAAACGGGTTTTTGTTCGGTCCGGGAGGATTGTGATCGAATGAGCCGAGTTCTTATCACGCCGAGATCGTTAACGAAGAGCGGCCATCCCGCCCTGGCGCGCCTGGAAGAGGCCGGATGCGAACTCGTGTTCTCTACGCCCGGCGTGCAGCCCGACGAAGACGAGTTGCTGCGTTTGGCGCCAGGCTGCGTGGGGTATCTCGCGGGGGTGGAGAAGATCTCCGCCCGGGTGATCGACGCTGCGACGGATCTCAAGGTGATTGCCCGCAATGGCGTAGGCGTTGACAACATCGATTTGGAGGCGGCCCGTCGCGCAGGCGTCGAGATCGTGCGTGCCGCCGGAGCCAACGCGCGGGGTGTAGCCGAACTGACGATCGCACTGATGCTGGCTCTGGCGCGTGACGTGGCGTTCAGTGATGCCCACCTGAAGCGTGCCGATTGGCAACGCAGGCGCGGAATTGAGTTGTGCGGACGCACCCTGGGCCTCGTTGGCTGCGGGCAAATCGGACAGCAGGTAGCCGCGCTGGCTTTGGCCCTTGGAATGAAGGTGATAGCGTACGATCCCTCCCCGCAGGAATCGTTCCGTCCACGGGGCGAATTCCGGTATGCATGTCTCGAAGAGGTGTTCTCTGCGTCCCATGTCGTTTCGTTCCACTGTCCACCGCCCCCAGACGGCAAGCCCCTGGTGACACGGGAGAGCCTGGCAACGATGCGGAGAGGCGTCTATCTCATCAACACGGCCCGTGCCGGCCTGTTGGATGAGGAGGTGCTCCTGGAAGGGTTGAACGACGGTCATGTAACGGGGCTCGCTTTGGATGTGTTTGCCGCCGAGCCGCCCGGAGAGAATCCCCTGGTGCAGCACGACCGGGTGGTCGCCACGCCGCATCTGGGAGGCTATACCGACGAGAGCATCGCCCGGGCCGTCGAGGTGGCTGTCCAGGGCATTCTGGATCGCTTGCGATAGACCCATGCAGGAGAAAACCATGCCGGCACAAACGGAAGTTTACGATCGAATGCGCGGGCTAAGGGTTATCCCTGTAGTGGCGATCGATAAGGTAGATGCTGCCTTGCCGCTGGCCGATGCTTTGATAGCCGGCGGTTTACCCGTCGCTGAGATCACCTTTCGCACGAAGGCGGCTGCGGACGTCATGCGACTGCTGGCGGCTAAGCGCCCCCAACTGTTGTTGGGAGCCGGAACGGTGCTCAACGTCACCGACCTTCAGCTCGCCAAGGACTGCGGCGCCCGATTCGCGGTCGCGCCGGGCTTCAATCCGGACGTGGTGAAGGCTGCTCTCGACATCGGCCTGCCCTTTGCTCCCGGTGTAATGACGCCAACGGACATTGAAGCGGCGCTGTCGTTCGGTTTGAGCACGCTCAAGTACTTCCCGGCCGAGGCAGCGGGAGGAGTTGCCTTTCTTAAGAGCCTCAGCGCGCCGTACAAGCACTTAGGGATTCGGTTCATACCGACAGGCGGAATCAGCGCGCAGAATGCCGCCGCATACCTGAGTCTGGAAACCGTTCTGGCGGTCGGAGGGACATGGGTAGCACAGCGGGATAGCGTGGCTTCTGGTCGCTGGGACGAAATCATAGAAACATGTAGAGAAATCTGCCATTCGTTATAGTCTTCCCTGTGAGGGCTTCGTATGGAGAACATCGTCTGTCGAGCAACGAACGCCAGTGTCGCGACGCAACTGTGCGAACCTTGCTTGGCGGAGGCAGGGGTCCGGATCTGGTGGTTGGGACAAGCGGGCTTCTGCATTAGTGGCGCCGGCCTGAACGTGCTGATCGATCCTTACCTGTCAGATCACTTGGCCTGGAAATACCACGGCCAGGAATTCGATCACGTTCGCATGATGGCAGCACCCGTGCGCCCGGACGAAGTGAGAGCCGTGGACTACATCCTGTGCACTCACCGACACGGAGATCACATGGACCCCGAGGCTCTGCCGGTTATCATGAAGGCCTGTCCGGGATGTCGTCTGATAGGACCTGCCGCCGAGAGAGAGACGATCCACGAGATCGTTTCAGACTGCCGACGGGTCATTCTCGTCAACGATGGGGACGTAATACTCCTTACGCCGGGAAGTCAGATCGAGGTCATCCCCTCGGCCCACGAGCAGTTGCGCCAGAACGAGCGCGGCGAGCACCATTTCCTGGGCTACATCCTCCAGCTTGGAGGCCTGCGTATCTATCATTGCGGCGACTGCGTTCCGTATCCCGGCTTGGTCGAGTCTTTGCGCCGACGCCGCATTCACGTGGCACTTCTGCCGGTCAACGGGCGAGACGCACACCGCGCGAGTCGGGGCGTACCCGGCAATTTCACGTTCGATGAAGCGTCAGAGATTCTCTATAAGTCCGATATTCCTCTGATGATCTGCCACCATTTTGGTATGTTCCGCTTCAACACGGTTTCGAAGTCGTGGCTCCAGAAACGGATACAAACGCGTAAGCTCGCTGACCGAGTCCTACTTCCCAAGGTCGCCTTGGGCTATGCAATTCAGAAGGAGGGGTAGACACATATGGGGGCGAAATCGCTCTGTAGCGGCTCTATGCGGGTAGTTGACGTCGCTACCGCAGGCGAGTTCTGTGAGCGTGGTTCAATGCCGTTTTTCAGGCTCCGCGTCAGATTGGCTCCCTTGCAGTAGGCAGCGCAAGTAGGGGGGGACGCCATATTCGCAGGTGGGTGAAAGCTTTGCCTTGCAAGGGCGTTGATTTTTTTTTAATGGGTATGCCATTGACTCAAGTAAATACAATATAACTCATTGCTATATAATGCTTTGTGGATTTCTTACCACCCAAAGAGATTTTTTGACGTAACAGCTTCTCGTTGCAGAAGTTAGGCCAATTGTCCTTGAGTCAAGTGAATACCCCCTTTTTTTTTGTAGCCGTTCAGGTCATTAGGTTGGCCTGAGGTAGAAGTGATGGAGTAGGCGTTTGGAAATAGCAGGCGGACAGAGCGTTTTGAAGGAATTGCCAACTGGACCGACCCTGTTTTCGGCAAGTAGTCAGGACCGTCCAGATACGAGCATTCCACTGCCTACCCATCACCGAGCGGCTACCTTGTGTAATCTGTCGGTCAATAATCGCCTGGCGAAAGGTCTGCTCAGCAGCATTGTTGGTTGGGGGCACAGCAGGATCAAACAGGAACCGAAACATCGCATCGCCATGCTTGACAAAGCGTTTAGAAATCGTGGCCGACTTCGGCGGCAAATCTTCCTGTTTTGCCACGGTCAATATTCGATTTTTGATTTTAGACATAACCTTTTCGAACCTGTCCTTTGGGATTTTGTCTCGAAGATGCCAGATGTGAAAAAGCCACTTAAAATCCGTCAACAGCGCTTTTCCGAAGCGTTTGTCGCCCTCATCAGGCAGAGTGGTAAGAAATTTGATGTCCCGAATCAAATGAGCCAGACAAAACTGCTGAAGCTTGTTAGCATATTTAACATAAGCACTGAAGAAATCACTGACGATTGTGCCGTTATAAGTTTCTCCGAGAATATCTTTGAGCACCTGAGAAGAACGCGATTTAGCTATGTAGAAAAAACTGATTGCCGAGGTACAGAAGACCCATATCCAGTACTTAATACCCTTGTCTTTTGTCTTTCCAGCCGGACTCGTCAATATTCAAAACCGGCTCGGTAGGAATATGCTGTTGGAGTTGCTCATAAGGTTCGGCCAAGGCTCCATTGACACGTTTAATCACATTGCACAGATGGCTCCGAGCAACGTTGATATTCAAGACTTCACGACAAAAGGCTTCCAAACCAGTGTAGGAGGCATGGAGCGAACCTTTCATGTAGCCTATCAATGCTTGCAAACGCGGCTGGAACAATTGACCTTCCACTACGCCGGAGGGCAGTTTAGCCCAGACAATTCGGCCACATTTGGGACAGATAAAACCGTACAAACGGTATTCAGTAATGGTAACAGGATTGTCAACAAGTTCAACGGTCTGCTGAATTTTCGGCTCCTCAAGCGGCTGGCCAGGGCCTTTGTAGCCACAATCACAACTATGTGCATAAAGCGGGATCGTTTTATCAATTCGATTTGGCCCAAATGGTTGTCGGTTGAAGCCTTTATGCCCAGATTGACCGCCTTGATGGCGGGGACCATCGGATTGTTTGGCTTTAGGCGGCTTAACAATATCAGAGGATGGCGGTTTGGAAGAGTTCGAGGAATTCTTGGAGAGTTTAGCCACCTTTTCAGCAAGCTCGGCGTTGACTTTGAGAAGTTCGGCAACTTGTTCTTTCAAAGCTGCGTTTTCAACTTGCAGGTCGGCAATTTGCTGCTTATAGAATTGTTCTCGTTTAGATGTCAATTTTTGTCCTCAAGACACTTACAACAGCTATTATCGGGCGAACGAGGCCTACCGCTTAAAAACATCTGGAAAAATACAGATTATTTTCTTGAATTCCAATGTTGTGTGTGTTATTGTGTGTGTTATAAGGTGAATTGGAAGATTACATGTTGGGTATTTGATGTTGTCTGCGTGGGCCAGTACTGTCAAAATACCCCTGAACGGTTACTTTTTTTTTGGAATTTTTTACTAAATTGCTTGCATATAATGTCAGATACTGTTATTTATAAGAGAAGGTGCTGCAAACGAAGCCACTCGACAGCGTTTGGCGGCGACGCGAGGTGCTGTGAGCGGCCTCGCAGATAGCTATGGCTGTTCCAGGGAACACAGAGGACAGGAGGTGCTGTAATGCACGTCAGGAAACATGGTTTTACCCTCATCGAACTGTTAGTGGTCATCGCCATCATTGCCCTGTTGATGAGCATCTTGATGCCGGCGTTGAGCCGGGTACGGGAGCAGGCCCGTCGCATGGCGTGCGCAGGCAATCAAAGATCGACGGGTATGGCCCTGCTGATGTATGCCTCGGAAAACGATGACAAGTTCCCGCCGAATACGTATTCCAACTGGGCCAACGAGCTGTCGTTCTTCACGACCGACCAGATCATCGGTCCGACACCACACGGACGCGGCAACGGGACCAAGGGAGACAAGCATACGTTGTATTGCCCCTCGATCAAACATTCAAACGCACCGGGAGCCGATCATCCCGCCGGCTGGCAGTTTTCCCTGGCGTGGGACAAGGGCCCACCGTGGGAATGGCAGGACGAGACCGGTTTGACAAAAGAGCAAAGGATGGGGCACTTCCGTATCGTGTGGTACTTCTGGCTGTTGGACAAGCTGACGCCGGGCGGCACGCCCAACAATCTTTTCGAGATCGAAGGGCATCCTTCGAAGGGATGGATTCATTCAACGAGCCGATATCGTCGCTATCGAGAGAAGGAGTTGTCACCGCTGCATCATCCGGCCCAGTTCGAATTCATCACCGACCAAACCTTCAGCGACGCCCCCTCCGGAGCAGATCCAGCCTCGTCGGAGTGGGGAGGACCTCCCGTCGACGGTGGCTATCCTTCGAAGGGATTCGCGCATTACACCGGGCACATGCGCGGCAGTGTGCCGGCCGGCTCGAACATCTTCTATCTGGATGGACACCGGGAGTGGCGTCCTTTCCAGGACGGCAAGCCTGATTCCGTTGATCCGGCGGCCTATGGCTATGACGAGGTCCTCAAGCGCGGCAAAGGAGCTCCCGCGTCGTGGCCCTACTTCTGGTGGTAGTATCGACCGCCCAAGACGGGGTAGGCGCGGATCCTACCGGGCAGTGATGGATGGATGGTGGTACAACAGATACAATAATAGGAGGACAAACGTATGAACTATGTAGTTGTGTGGCCTACCCAAGTGGGCTGGGCCCAACCGCAAACATGAACATCGTATTGAGGAGGACAAAACATGTCTAATGAGCAGAGTAACGGCGTCGCCCAGATTGGGGTGGGTGGGCCCAACCGCAAACATGAACATTGTATTGAGGAGGACAAAACATGTCTAAGCGAATGACTTTATTAATTTCTATGGGCGTTTTGATTGGTCTCATGACGACAGCGGTCCTGGGAGACTTCCGGCAGGATCTTCTCGCGCACTGGCCGATGGACGAAGGCGCGGGTTCGACGGTGGCCGAAGTCGTCGGTGGGCTCGATGGCGTCATTGTGGGCAATGTGCCCTGGATTGAGGGGACGACCAAATCCGGTCTTGAATTTGATGGCACCGCGGGCAATTACGTGGACATGGGCGACGTCGATATCAACATCGGCTCGAACTTCACGTTGGCTTGCTGGATGAAGGCCATGGGAACAGACTGGCGCGTGTTCATGGCCAAGGGCCCGAAGGATGGCGGGCACTTTGAAATGTATCTGACCCCCGAAGGGATTATATCGGCGTACATCCCGGACCTCGGCGATTTCCGGGCGAGTATGACGGCCAAGGTGGGAGTATGGCAGCACGTTGCTTTCACCTACGATGGCAGCACGCTAACCTGCTACGTCGATGGGGGCGATGGCGGGACACAGACGTGGTCGGTCAGCAGTTCGGTGGCCGCCGAGGTGGCTGCTTTCCGAATCGGATGTCTCGTTGATGGCACTCTTCCTTTCAATGGCCAACTCGATGATGCCGCGATCTTCAGCCGTGCCCTGTCACAGGAAGAGGTGCAGGCGGTGATGGAGAGCTTGGCGGAGAACAAGACCGCTGCAGGGCCCTACCCCGTCGATGCGGACGTTGACCTGCCTCGCGAGGTGACGCTAACGTGGTCGCCCGGTGAGTTCGCGGCGACGCACGACGTGTACCTGGGAACCAGCTTAGACGATGTCACTCTTGCCAATCGCGACAATCCCCTGGAGGTGCTGGTCAGCCAAGGGCAGGCGGCTACGACCTATACGTCGCCCGTACGCCTGGAATTCGGCCAAACGTACTACTGGCGGGTCGATGAAGTCAGTGCTCCACCCGATTCCACGATCTTCAGCGGCGACGTCTGGAGCTTCACTGTGGAGCCGTTCGTCTACCCGATCACGGGGATCACGGCGAACAGCAACGGCGTTTCGGAGGCAGGCGTCGGTCCGGAACGGACCGTTGACGGCTCCGGGCTGGATGCAGCCGCCGGTCAGCATTCGACACTCGATACCGACATGTGGCTGGCAACCTCGGTCGAGGGGGAGCCGCTATGGATTCAGTATGAATTCGGCCGGGTGTACAAACTGCACCAGATGACCGTATGGAACTACAATATATCCGCCGAGAAGGTCGTGGGGTTTGGCCTCAAGGATGTCCGCATCGAGTATTCGACGGATGCGGCGGAGTGGAACACGCTCGACAGCATTGAATTTGCCCAGGCAGCGGGCAACGCTGCTGAAGAGGGTATGACCGTGGATCTGGGCGGTGTGGCGGCCAAGTACGTCCGTTTCAACGTGGACAGTGCTTGGGGCACCCTCGGCCAGTACGGTCTCAGCGAAGTACAGTTCCTGCAGATTCCCACATTCGCGCGTGAACCACAGCCGGCAGACGGCGAAAACGATGTGACCATAAATCCCGCTCTAAGCTGGCGCGTAGGTCGCGAGGCGGTCACCCACCAGGTTCACTTCGGTATGGATGAGACGACGGTGGCTGCGGGTGATGCCATGGTTGACGTCGTCACTGAGAACCGCTATGAGCCCGGTGAACTCGATGTTGGGACGACGTATTACTGGAGAGTCGACGAGGTGAACGAGGCCGAGGCGGTCAGCACGTGGCAGGGCGATCTCTGGAGCTTCACGACGCAAGAAGCGATTGTCGTCGATGATTTCGAGAGTTACGAGGACACAGAGCCGTCGAGGATATTCGACACGTGGGAGGACGGCTGGCAAGACGACACGAATGGTTCAGTCGTGGGCAACCTCGAAGTTCCGTTCGCCGAGCAGGTCATTGTCCACAGCGGCGGTCAGTCGATGAACTTGGCCTACGACAACAGTGCGGCGAAGGTTTCGGAGGCGGCACGCACTTGGGCTACCGCCCAAAACTGGACGGCCAACGGTGTGGAGGTTTTGAGAATCTGGCGCCGCGGCGCCCAGCCGCCGGGCAGCATTAGCTACGACGCTGCGGGCGGAACCTATACCATGCGCAGCGCCGGCCCGGACATCTGGGGCACGGCGGACGGCTTCCACTTTGCGTACAAGGAGCTGGTCGGTAACGGCTCCATTACCGCCCGGGTGGACGGTATTACCGATGGCGGCATTTGGGCCAAGGTGGGCGTGATGGTTCGCGAGTCCCTGGAGCCGGGCGCCACGCACGCAATGATGGCGGTGACACCGGCAAATCGCGTGTCCTTCGTGCATCGTCTCGCGACGGACGGAGGGACGAGCGACGCCAATGGTGAGGCCGACGCCTTCGCGATGCCGCACTGGGTGCGGATAACGCGCGAGGGGAACATCCTTCGCGGCGAGCACTCCAGCGACGGCGTGAACTGGACCGGACCGACGGCGGATCCGGCGCAGACCGAGGTCGGCGCCTTTCTGCCGCAGACGGTGTATGTGGGCCTGGCCATGTCGTCCTTCAAGCCCGGTCAGTTCGCCGAGGCCACGTTCACAAACGTGCAGACGACCGGTAATGTTGCCGGTGGCACGTTCACGACCTCGCAGGATATCGGCATTGCGAGCAACGCGCCGGAGCGGCTGTATGTAACTCTGCAGGACCAGGCCGGGAACAGTGCGGCAGTGAGCCACGAAGATGGTCTTGAGGCCGTCAATGCGCCTTATTGGAAGGCATGGGATATTTCCCTGGACAAGTTTGCGGCTGACGGAGTCAATCTGACAGGCGTGAAGAAGATGTACATCGGGGTGGGCGACCGCAATGCCGCCCCGTCGGGTGCCGTCGGCGTACTCTACTTCGACGACATCCAGCTTCGCCGGAGCATGGTCGCCGCCGAACCGGTTCTTCACTTGGATGCGTCGGCTCTGGTTCTCCAGGACGGCGATCCGGTCGTGGATTGGGGTGGCGTATCGGCCGCGGGCACGCCTGTGTTTTTGCAGTCTCAAACCCCCGGAGGCGGGCCGGCCGTTCTCTTTGACGGCTCCGCCCATTTCGGTCAGGTCACCCTTCCTTCTTCCGGGGCGGGTGACTTCATCCTCGCCGCGGTGATCAGCCCCGAGAACCTAAACGCGTACCACAACATCGTTGATGACGATGCCATGCAGCGGCCTATGTTGTGGGTGGACAACCGGTCTCCGAACACCTACGAGGCGAACTTCAGCCCGACCGGCGCTATCGCCGCCGAGACCGACAGCACCGGCACCGAGAAATGGGACATCTTGATCATGGATTCGCGGTCGGGGGTCTTTTACCTCAACAGCCCCACGGTCACTCATTACATCAACGCGGTTCCGTGGTCCCCCGGGGCTGGATCGCAGGGGTTCAGTCTTTTCAATCGTGGTGGCGGTGCAGCGTTTCAGGGACGCGTGGCCGAATTGCGCATATACAATGACGCTGCAGCCTTTACAATGGATTACGATGGCCTCTACGAGGAACTCTTCGACAAGTGGTTCGTCGCGGAGGGACAATGATCGGCTTGCCGGTGCCAGCAGGCGGCTCGCTGGATTGCACACGGCTAACGCTCGGCAGGCGCCTGAAGCGTAGTATGGCTTGGTAAGAAGAACGAGGTAAATCGGGAGCAGTGGTCTTCCACTGCTCCCGATTCTCAGCTATGGCCAAAGCAAGCAGATGCAAACGTTCGGTACAGTACTTGAACGTCAGCATGCAGTGTGAGTCACGGCCCGCGCAATAAGTCCTCCGGCGCGGGCTGTGTCTTTTCCGGGAGGGGGAGGTTTTGAAGCCAGCCTATTTCTTGGCCACCACGATCTGCACGTCCTTTTCTTCTAACACGGAGCGGATGTCTTCGTCGATGTCGTCGGTGACAATGACGTCGATCTGGTCCGTGGCAGCGAACTGAGCGAATGAGACCTTCCCGATCTTGCTGCTATCACATAGAATGACCACGCGGTTGGCGATGGCGATCATCAACTTCTTGGTTTCAGCTTGCCCAATGTCGGGCGTCGTGGCCCCTTTATGCGGCGAGAGACTGTTGGCTCCCATGAACGCCTTATCAACCGTCAGGCCCGCGCAGGTATCTCTGCCCTGGATGCCGATCGTGCAGTGAAAACGCTTTCGCAGAATCCCCCCCATCAAAATCACGTCGGTGCCTTCCATCTCCTCCAAGACTCCGGAGATTTCAAGATCGTTGGTGATGACTGTGGTGTTCTGTTTGTCGCCGAGGAGTTTGGCGAGTTCGAGCGTGGTAGTGCCGGTATCGAGGATGATTCGGTCGCCGTTGTCGATTAAAGCGAGAGCGGCCTTGGCGATCCGCTGTTTCTCGCGAAGATGCTGGACCTCCTTCTGCTTTGAATTCAGCTCAAAACCCGTCTTGGTCTTCTGGATAGCCCCACCATGCGTGCGCGTGACCAGGCCGGCCCCCTGGAGCTCCCGCAGGTCGGTCCGTATGGTGGCGCTGGAGACGCCAAAGAGATCGCAAAGCTCATCCACGGTGATCTTTCGGCGCTCGTTGATCAGGTCCACGATCTTGATTCTGCGTTCTTCGGCAAACATGCTTCCTTCTTTGGTTTCTGCAAGTGCAACAAGAGCGAGACTTGGCAGAATCGCCATAACCCATTATAATTATCACACTTGGGGGGTAGTGTCAAGAATCTTTCGCACATTTTTTCATAAGCTGTCTCAATCTGGTTATCTTTCCTCTGGCACCCACCCCATGGGGTGGGCAGCTTATCGGACTAACCAGCTTTCATGGCTGCCTTTTCTTGATGTTCCTTTTGTTGTTCCTTCAACCGCTTCATGTTTAACGGATGTTCCACCTGTCGTTTTTAGCTAACTTGCTTTTATGGCTGAGGTTAGGATAATTTATCCACAAAATATGTAGCCAGTAATAGTTTTGCTATTTACTATTTTATCCTTGACATAGGTGTCATAGTGTTTATCGTAGTAGACACTATGTATATCGGAGAAACAAACAGCCGAGGGAAATACACCTGCTATCTCTTGCGGGAATCCTATCGC